>Ga0326728_10001328_pt1 | contig 88342 bp, 71 predicted proteins | sample MB3enrmetagenome_FD_207602 | JGI IMG/M metagenome (GOLD analysis project Ga0326728, IMG submission 207602) | Lab enriched peat soil microbial communities from McLean, Ithaca, NY, United States - MB31MN | ecosystem: Environmental > Terrestrial > Soil > Wetlands > Peat | place: USA: New York...
TACAGCTTTGCCGTGCTGGCGCTCAAGACCGATGGAACACTTTGGGTGGAAGGAAGGGATGCTCAACGTGATGCGCCGGCTTTCGTTTCCGGGACGACTACAAACTTTACACAGATCGGTGTTGATAACGATTGGGCCGAAGTCTCTGCCGGGTACAACGCGTTCTTCGCACGCAAGAAAGACGGCAGTTGGTGGGTCTGCGGCGTGAATTTCGGGGAACAGCTTGGCCTCGGCACAAATGCTTTCATAGTGCCCTCGCCACAACGTCTGCCCTTCGGCTTCGATCCTTGGGCCTTCGCACCGGGAAACGGAACCACTCTTATGTTGGCCAAGGATGGCAAGTTGTGGACTTGGGGCCGCCGCTTGGGCGCGGCCAGATCAAGCGTGGCGCGGCTGAAAATCGACGCTCACCTGGCCCCGGTGGTAAACCTCTTCCCGGCTCTTCGCTTCCTGCAAAAATCGAACATTGACAAGACGCCCCACCTGCTGTGGGAACTTCCGCTGGAAGTGCGCCGCTCGCTTGGCGCCGGCCCGAAAAGCGCCACGAACAATATGACCCCCGGCCGCCCCACCGCCGCCCCGGCCCGTCCAGGCGGGTAATTTTTATTTGCATTCCCACAAAAACGTGGTAATGTGGAATCTGTGTGGCGCTCGCGCGCCTGTTCTTTGAAATGTGGAGCGCGGAACGACAGTTCCGCTTTTGGACCCCGGCCGGAAAGCGGCGCTGGCGCGCGGGCGCCGGAAACTGCAATTCAGCCCCGCCCGCTTGCAGCCAGTACAAGCCAGTACAAGTCAGTACAAGTGAATATAACCAATTAAAAAAATTTCGCGCATCTGCAATGCAAGAATACCTGCCACTTTGGCCATGCCGCGCCAAGCCCTTGCAAGATTCTCCCGCCCAAACCGTAATGAAACCAGGTGGAAGAACTCTGCCGCATGCCTCCGCTGCGCCAAAGTGGAGAATTGCGCTTTGTTTTGTCCGAAAACCGGCTTTAATGAGACCATGAAAAACCGCCATGCCACCGTGCGGCGCGTCACTCAGGAGACGCGCATCGCGCTGACGCTCAACTTGGACGGCGCAGGCCGGGCCTCGGTCCGCACCGGCCTGCCGTTTTTCGACCACATGCTCACCCTTCTCGCCAAACACGCCGTCCTGGATTTGAACCTACGCTGCCGGGGCGACTTGGAAGTGGACGCCCACCACACCGTCGAGGACTGCGGCCTGGCCCTGGGCCAGGCCTTCCTCCAGGCCCTGGGCGACAAGAAGGGGATTCGCCGCTACGGCGCGGGCTTTGATCCGCGCAACCCCTTCACTGGCGAGGCTTACGTCCCTATGGATGAATGCCTGGCGCGCTGCGTCGTGGATTTCAGCGGGCGCCCCTGTCTGGTCTGGCGCGGCTTGCAATCCGCCGCCCACAAGAAGATCACCCTGGCGGAAAAGACCCAGGACGCCTCCTCCGCCTTCCGGTTTGGCCTGGCGCGGGAGTTCTTCCAGGCCTTCGCCAACGAGGGCCGTTGCACCCTGCATTTGGAACTGCTTTACGGCGATGAGCCGCACCACGTGGCCGAGGCGCTTTTCAAGGCCTTCGCACGCGCGATAGATGTTGCCTGTCAACGAGATGCGCGTATTTCCGGCCGTCTGCCCACCACAAAGGGGAGGTTGTGAGTTTTGCTGAATAGTTTCCATTCCGCCCCGTCCAATCCTATGTCAACGGACCCTGATAAGTCGGCCTTGGCGGAGGTGGACTTGGTTCGCTTGGCCCAAGAAGGCGATTTGGGCGCCTTCGAGGAGTTGGTCGCGCGGCATCGGGACAAGATTTACGCTCGTGCCTACAGCATGATGCGCAATGAAGATGAAGCGCTGGATCTTTCTCAGGACGCCTGGGTCAAAGGATGGCAGCGGCTGGCTCAGTTCCAGGGCGACTCCAGTTTCGTCACCTGGATGACGCGCATCGTCATCAACTTGTGCCTGGACCAGTTGCGCAAGCAGAAACGGCAGCGTCTGGAGTCCATCGAGGCTCTGGAGGAGGACTCCGGCGGCCGCGAACGCCTGTTGCCGGTTGTCAACCCCAATCCCACCGCGGGCTTGGAACGGGTCGAATTGCGGGAGCGGATTGACCGCGCGCTGGCTCATTTGTCGCACGAGCACCGCTCGGTTCTGGTCTTGCATGAATTTGAGGAGCTGGAGTATAAGGAAATCGCGAAACGCATGGGCTGCTCCATCGGAACGGTCATGTCCAGGCTGTTTTACGCCCGGCGCCGTATGGCGTCGTTGTTGGCCAGTTTGAAACGAGAGATTTTGGAATGAAGCACAGACTTCAATTGAGAATTCAGGCCTGGCTCGACGGGGAATTGCCGCAAAGGCAATACCGGCGCGTCGGCCTCTGGATCGCCCGCGACGCCCAGGCCGGCGCCCTGGCGGCAGACTTGCGCCGCGTCAAGCAAGCCATGCTCCGCAACGAAATCGTCCGCACCCTGTCCGAATCACGCGAGTTTTACTGGAGCAAAATCGAGCGCCAAATCCAGCGCCAAGCCGCCGCCGCCCCCCCCGCCCGCCTCCCTTGGCTCGCACGCTGGCGCCGGTTGCTGGCCCCGGCGGCTGCCTTGGCGCTCCTGATGGGCGCGCTCCTCTTGGAATTGGGACCCGTTCGTTCTCCCACCTTCGATGAAATCACCGCCACCGGCGATAGCATGGAGGCCGTCACCTTTCACGATCAATCCGCCCAAATGACCGTCGTCTGGCTCCAAGACAGGAGCCTGACCGCGCCGGAAAATCAACAAAGCCAAAAGACCGCCGCCCCCATGCAGGACGAACCCGATTTCGGGTTTGACCTCGACTGAGCCGGCGGCCGGACCCCGTTTCATGCGCAACGTTCTGAAACTTCTCTTTTCCGTCATCTTCCTGGGCGCCGTCGCCGCGGCCGGCGCTGCCGACCTCAAGTTGGAGGCCACCTTGGTCTGGGGCACCAACGACGATACAGGCGGCCCCGACTGCAAGCCGGTGGACGCCCAATTGGCCGCCAAGCTCCACGGGATGTTCAAGTGGAAAAACTATTTCGAGATCACCAACAAAACCGCCGCCCTTCCACTGAACAAAAGCCGCAGCCTGACGATGAGCGACCGTTGCACCCTTGAAGTCCGCAACCTCGGCGCCTCCCGCATCGAAGTCAAGTGCATTGGCCGGGGCAAGCAAGTCCACCAGGGCGCTTACACCCTGGACCCGCCTGCCTGGCTGGTCCTGGGCGGCGACGCCACCAACAACACCGCCTGGTTCATCGGCCTGCGTTCCACCGGCCCCAGCAAAGTCATCACCAAGAATTGAGCGCGGGACGTTTCACATTTTTTCGGGGCCACCCCTCCTAATCTTAATCCTAATCATAATCTTAATAGATTCTAATTACCTATTGGACGGCGGAGATTGGGATTAAGATCAAGAGCAAGAGTAGAGAGCGCGCCCCGCTGGCGCGCTCCCCGGCCCCCCGTTAAGAGCCGACGTTGACCAGTTCCTCGTTGGTGGCCACGTTGACGATCTTGAATTGTTCGGCGTGGAAAGTCGGTTCCGGCCGGAAGGACAGCTTGCCGAAATACCGCTTCTCCATCTCGATGATGAGCTTCTCGTCCTCCGTCCGCAGCCGCTCCAGCACCGTCGGATGCACCGCGATGCGCAGTTGGAAATCCGAGTCGTCGCGCGGCCGCTTTTTGAGTATCTCATTGAGCTTGCGCTGGATTTCCACGCTCATGGTGATGGCGCTCTTGACCTTCCCGCGCCCCTTGCAATAGGGGCAATCGTCATAGACGGCCGAGCGCACGCTCTCCGAATGGCGCTGGCGGGTCATCTCCATCAGCCCCAATTGCGAGATGGGCAGCACGTGCGTCTTGGCACGGTCCCGCCGCAGCCCCTCCTTGATCCGCTGATAGACCGCCTGCTGGTCCCGGCGCGATTTCATGTCAATAAAGTCCAGCACAATGAGTCCGCCCATGTTGCGCAGCCGCAACTGCCGGCAGATCTCCTCCGCCGCCTCCTGGTTGACTCGCAGGATCGTTGATTCCTGGTCCCGGCTCCCCTTGTGGCGCCCGGTGTTGACGTCTATGGCCACCAGCGCCTCGGTCTCATCAATGACAATGTAGCCGCCGCTGCGCAGGTGGACCTGGCGCGAAAAAGCGTTCTCCAACTGGCGCGTGACGTTGAAGCGGTCAAAGACCGGCTGGTGCTCGCTGTAGAGCTGGATCTTCCGGGCCGCCCGCGGGTTGATCCGCGAAATCATCGCGCGAACCCGGTCGAATGCCAACCCGTTGTCCACCACCACCCGCGAGACGTCCTCCGTCAGAAAATCCCGCACCGTCCGCTCGATCAGGTCCGGTTCCTGGAACACGCACGAAGCCGGCGGCTGGGTCTTGATCTTCTGCTGGATTTCTTCCCACTGGTCCATCAGAAACGCCAAGTCGAGAATGAAATAGCGCTTCTGCTGGCCCTCGCCCGCCGTGCGCATGATCACCCCCATCCCCTCGGGAATGTTGATTTCCCGCAGGATCTTTTTCAGCCGCTGCCTCTCCTCCGGGTTTTCTATCTTGCGAGAAATGCCGCTCTGGTCCGAATTGGGCAGCAGAATCAGGAAGCGGCCCGGCAGCGTCAGGTTGGTCGTCACCCGCGGCCCCTTGGTGCCGATGGGCCCCTTGGTCACTTGCACGATGATCTCGCTTCCCGGCGGGTAAAGCCGCGGCACGTCCTTCTGCGTGATGCGCGGCCGGTCCCTCCGCCGCGATTCGCCACGCTCGACGATTTCCACGTTGCTGTCAAAGCTGGGGATGATGTCCCAGTAGTGCAGGAAGGCGTTCTTCTCAAATCCGATGTCCACGAAGGCGGCCTTGAGGTCGTCTTGCAGGTTGCGCACCTTGCCTTTGAAGATGCTGCCCACCAGCCGTTCCTCCGTCGTGCGTTCGATGGTGAATTCCTCCAGGCGCCCGTCCTCCTGCAACGCGACGCGCGTTTCCAGCGACTCCGCGTTGATGATGATCTCTTTGTGCGACTTGGCCTCCCGCTTGGGCAGCAATTTCTTGATGACCTTCTTGAATTTCTCTATCAAGCCGGGCGGCTGCGACTGCACCGGCACCGGCTCGAATTTTTCCTCCGTCACCTCCTCCGGCGTGTCCAGGTGCGGACGGCGGAAGGCCCCCCGCTGCTCGCGCATCTCCTTCCCGTGCGCGGCTTCCGCCGCCGGGGCCGCCGCGCCCTCGGGGGGCAGGCCCGCCGCCAAGTTCTCCGCCCGCTGAATCTCCTCGTCGTGCCGGCCCCGGTCAAAAATGGCTTCGGGCTTTTTTTCGCCGGTGGCCTCGGCTCGGGCTTCCGCGGCGGAACGGTCGGGTTTCTGGCTCAAGCCCCCGCTGGGGCGGAATCGCATGCCGCCGCGCCGGCGCCGGGGAAAATTTCTGTCACTCATAATTAATAATACCTCCGATGGATGTGTACGTTGTGCAAAATGCCGATGGCGACCAGTGAGCATATCACCGATGACCCCCCGTAACTAACCAGGGGCAGGGGAATGCCCGTCACGGGCATCAAGCGAATATTCATTCCGATGTTGATGAAGACGTGGCTGAACAAGAGCGTCACCACGCCAATCGCCATCAATTGGCCGAGGCGGTCGCGCGCCTGGCTGGCGATTTTGATCCCTCTAAAAAGGAGCACCGTGTACAGCGCCAGGACCCCGACGCTGCCGACAAAGCCTTCCTCCTCGGCGATGACCGAGAAGATGAAATCATTGTGTGCTCCGGCTATCGGCAGGAATCCCAGCGAATGCTGCGTGCCCCGCCTCCAGCCTTTTCCGGTCAGTCCCCCGGAACCAATGGAAATGAGCGCCTGCTCCACGTTGTAGCTCTTGCCGTGTCCGAAATACGTCAGCAGGCGGGTTTTCTGGTACGGTTCCACGATCTTGAACCGGGCCGGCGCAAAGAGCACCAGCCCCGTCCCCAGGACCGCCACCAGCCCCATGGCTCCCACCAACCCGGCCAGCGTGCGTTGGGGCACTCCGGCCGCGAACATCATCGCCAGGCTGATGGCCAGGAAAACCAGCGCCGAACCCAGGTCCGGCTCCTTCAAAATCAATACAAAGGGCGCCAATGTGTATCCCACAACGGTCGCCAACACCTTGCCCCGCCGCAACTCCTCCAGCGGCCGGCTCAGGTAATTGGCCAGCCACAAGATAAACGCTATCTTGGCGAATTCCGAGGGCTGCAAACTGAACCAGCCCAGATCAATCCACCGCTTGCCCCCATGATGCACCGCGCCAACGGCATAGACGGACAGCAACATGACAATCGTGCTCCAATAAAACACCGCCGACCAGCGCGCCAGGCTCCCATACTTCAAGCGGCACACCGCCGCCGCCGCGCCCGCCCCCAGCACGTACCACGCCACCTGGTGCAAATAAACCTGCCGGTACCACGGCACTCCCAGCCCGCCGTGAATGTCCGTCGCGCTGAAAATGAAGGCGGTGCCAATGAACACCAGTCCCACCACCGCCGCCATCAGCGGCCAGTCATATTCGCCTTTGCGTTCGTTGAGGCTCCGTTCGTACATCTCACTTGTGCGCCAGCGCCGCCGCGCGGCCCGCGCCCGTTTGTTCCCGCTTCAATATCGCCTGGTATATCTTCCGCGCCACCGGCCCGCAGGTTGTCCCGCCAAATCCGCCGTCCTCCACCATCACCACCACGACGTAACGCGGCTCTTCGTAAGGGCCGTAGGAATCGAACCAGGTCACTCTCCGGTACGGACTGCCCGGCGATTTCACCTCGGCTGTGCCCGTCTTGCCCGCCACGTGAAAATCCCCCAAATACGCCACGTCGCCGTGATGAAACTGGGCGTACGCGGTGCCCGCCCCTTTGCCGTCGTCCGGATGCTCGGTGTCCGCCAGCATGGCACGGCGGATGAGCGCCAGATGGCGGGGGGCGATCTCCACGTGATCGCGCACGCGCCCCGGCGAGATCAGCTCCTGAATTTCGCCCGTCTCCGACGAGCGGACGCGGCTGACAACCCGCGGCGCGAAAAGCGTCCCGCCGTTGGCCAGGGCCATGATCACTCCTGCCATTTGCAGCGGCGTGGCGGTGAGTTCCTGGCCGATGCACATATCGGGCGTGCTGGAGGCCAGCGCCGGGGCACTTTGCGGGCTGGGCATGTCCCCCGCCACTTCCTGGCGGGTGGAAAGACCGGTCTTCTCGCCAAGATGAAATCGCCGGGCCACTTCCAGGATTCTCCGCAACCCGGCTTTCTTGCCCTGGGTGATGAAGTAAGTGTTGCTGGAACGGTAAAACGCCCGCTCAAAATCAAACAGCCCCGGCCCCGCCGTGTCCCCAATCGGGCGCGCCGTGGGCGACGCCCGGTACTCGCCGGGGCTGTCAAACACTTCGTCCGGGTCCAGGCCGCTCTCCAGGCAGGCCAGACCGGTGATGATTTTGAACGTCGAGCCGGGCGGATAGGCGCCCGTCACCGCCCGGTTGAATTGCGGTTTGTATTTTGGATCGCTCAACCGCGCCCATTCGGCGGAGGTGACGCGGCCCTCCGCGAAAAGGTTGGGATCGAACGCCGGCGCCGACGCCAGGACCAGGATGTCGCCGTCGCGCGGGTCCATCACCACCACCGCGCCGCGCACATTGGGCTGGGCCTGGGCCAGCGCCTGCTCGGCCACCCGTTGCAGCGGCAGGTCTATCGTCAAGTAGATGTCGTCCCCCGGCTGGTCGGGCGTTTCAATATACTCGCGCTGGCGGTAATTCAGATTGTTGATCAGCACCGCCTCCACTCCCGGCTGCCCGCGCAATTGCTCGTCATACACCCGCTCCACCCCGCTGGCGCCCTGGTAGTCAGGCAGCGTGAAGGAGATGGCCCCGCTTTCCGAGTCGTCCCGCCGCTGGACGTAGCCCAGCAGATGCGCCGCCAGGCTGCCATTGGGATAGTAGCGCACCGGCAGCGTCTCCAGGTCCACGTCGGGCTGGCCGGACCACTGCTCGGAAAAAATGGCGACCTGCCGCGGGGCCAGATCGGGCACGATTTGAAACGGGACGTAGGGATGGTCGTTGTAATGGCGCAGGAAGGCGTTGGTGTTGAGCACCCGCGGTTCTTCCAAAGAGGTGCTCACCCGATAGGTGATGTTGCTGACCACCTCGCAATCGGCGTCCAACTGCAATTGCCGCCGCTGGCCGGCGGTCAAATTGAGCCGGCCGTTGGGCTTGATCATTCGCGGGTTGGCTTGGCCGCAGCTCTTGCACAGGCGCGCGTATTGCTCGTCAAACTGGCTCTGCAAATCTTCCAGGTAAAGAATGGCGTTGTAGCGCGGCTGCTCATCCGCCAGCACCCGGCCCTCGCGGTCCAGGATTCTCCCGCGAATGGCCGGGATGCCCACGTGCCGGAAGGACTGCCTCTTGAGGTCGCTCTGGAACCCTTTGGCGCACACGATCTGCACGTACCAAAGGCCCGCCAGCAGCACGAACATCCCCGCCGCCACCGTCACCGCCACCACCCGCAGCCGTTGTTCCTCCTGTCTGAAAATGTCGAAGACGAACATCTTATCTCCGCCCTCTCTTGATTTCCCGGTCGGGCCTGAAGCTGGTCTGCCTCACCGGCTCATACTCAAAGGCGCGATGCAGACGGTCGAACAATTCAAAGCAAAGCGGCGTCACCACCCCGCCCCCAAGCGCCATCACCACCCATTGCCAGAGCGAGTACCAGCCCAGCAAGGGCGTCGCTCCAAGGTTCAGCAATACAAAGAGCGTCCCCAGCGGCTGCGCCGCCCCGGCCACCACCCCCAAAGCGGCCTGGGCGAAAAAGTGCTCGCGCAGAAGCAGGTCGCGGCTCCGGTAAATGACCAGGCCGATCCCCAGCAGCGGCAGCACGCTGGCGCCCAGCGGATTGAGCGAGAGCGAATCGAACCACAGCCCGCCGCAGAGCGCCAGCAGCACAATGGTCGCCAATCCATCGGTCAGCGCGGCATAAACCATCAGCGCCGGCAGCAGGTCAATCTGCGCTCCAAACCAGTGGCGAACGAAGCCCGCCGACGCCTCCAGGAAAACCGCCAGGAAGGCCGCCGCCAAAATGAAAATGGAACGACGCCAGCTCATGGCAGGATCACCCAAACCTCCTCCAGCGCGCCCAGCCGGGCCGCCAGCATCACCCGCGCCTCGATGGTCAATCCGTTCTCCTTGGGCCGCGTGTCCACGATCTTGCCGATGGTGATGCCCGAGGGAAAAACGCCGCCCACTCCCCACGTCACGACATTCTGGCCCGGCCGCACCGCGCTGTTGCCCGAAAGATAACCCAAGTCAATCATTCCGTCCTCCTGCGGCGCGGAAGAGTTGGCCATGATGATTCCCGTCTCGCCGTTGGTCAACCCGTCGGTTGCAACCACCGCCGCCACGCGCAGGTTCGGATCGCCCAGCAGGATGACTTTCGACCGCGTTTCGCCCACGCTCAACAGCCGGCCCGCCAGCGCGCCATCGGGCGCCAGCACCGGCAGGTTGACCCGCAGTCCGTCCCGCGCGCCCAGGTCAATTTCCAGGCTCCGCCACCAATTGGCCGGCTCCCGCGCAACGACCCGCCCCAGCTTCACCCGCCAGGGCGACCGCCGCGCCCACCCGGCCTCGGCGCGGAGGCGTGCATTTTCACTCGCAAGCTGGCCCTCCTGCTGGAGGCGCAGTTGGAGTTCCTGGTTCTGGCGGCGCAAATGCTCGTTCTGCCGCAGCAATTCCCGACGGGGAATCAGGGCCTCCCGCCCCTGGCCAATCGTCTCGTGCGTCGAGCCGGCCAGGCCAAAGAGCGCCAGAAAGGGCGCGCTGATGGCCAGCTTGAGCTTTCCCATTGTCCCGCCCGGCAGTTGCAACAGCGCCACCGCCAGCAGGACCACGAAAACTAAAATTATATAATGCGACTTCTTCAGCATCTCGCCCCGCCCGCGCCTTCCGGCGCCGGCGCTAAATTTTCGGGCGAACGGGAATCAACTTCGTGAGGAAGCCACTCGTTTGAGAAAAGCCAGTTCCTGCAACACCCGTCCCGTCCCCTCGGCCACCGCGCTCATCGGGTCGTCGGCGATATGCACCGGCAAACCCGTCTCCTTGGCCACCAGCCGGTCAATGCCGCGCAGCAATGAGCCGCCGCCCGCCATCACGATGCCCCGTTCGACCAGATCGGCCGACAACTCAGGGGGACAGCGTTCCAGGGTGATGCGAATACTTTCCAAAATGCTCGCGAGGGGTTCCTTCAAGGCTTCACGAATTTCTTCCGAACGAATGGACAACGTCTTGGGCAATCCGGCGCTCAAATCGCGCCCTTTGACCTCCATCGTCAATTCCTGCTCCAGCGGAAAGGCCGATCCCACCCGGATCTTGATCTCCTCCGCCGTCCGTTCGCCAATCATCAGGTTATAGGCCCGTTTCATGTGCGCCACGATCGTCTCGTCAAACTCATCGCCGCCCACCCGCAAGCTGCGGCTGAAGACGATCCCTGCCAAGGATATGATCGCGATTTCACACGTCCCGCCTCCCACATCCACGATCATATTCCCCGCCGGTTCATGCACCGGCAGACCGACCCCGATGGCCGACGCCATTGGCTGCTCGATCAGATAGACTTCGCGCGCCCCGGCGTGTGTCGCCGAATCCTTCACCGCCCGTTTTTCCACCTCCGTGATGCCCGAAGGCACGGCCACGACGACCCGGGGGGCGATCAATTTGCGATGATGCACTCTTTGGATGAAATGCCGCAGCATCGCCTCGGTGATCTCGAAATCGGCGATCACCCCGTCTTTCATCGGCCGGATGGCCACGATATTGCCCGGCGTGCGACCCAGCATGCGTTTGGCCTCCTCGCCCACCGCCAGCACGTTGGTCGTGCCGGCCTCGATGGCCACGACGGAAGGTTCGCGGAGCACGATGCCCTGGTCCCTGACGTACACCAGACAATTGGCCGTGCCCAGGTCTATTCCGATATCGTTGGAAAACAGACTCTTAAGTTGCGCTAACATGAACGTTCCCTAACAATCCCCCCCACGTTACGCAACCCCCTCCGCCCCGGTCAAGCCTATTGCCAAAAAAAATCGGCCCGGCGGTTCGTTTCACCTTTTTGGCGCATCTGGACCTGGGGAAAGGTCTCAGCGTTTGAAACGATTGAAAACTGGTCATTGAGAATTGCTCATCTGTCATGTCAGATTTTCAATGATCGGGAGAGGACACCTGTCGCCACCCCAGACCCGCACAGGAGCGCACTTTGGACTCGCCAGTGGGACGGTTTCGAGTCACTTTTCCCTCGTGGATCAGAACGAATATCCCCATGACGGCTACGCGCCCGCGCCGCAGCAGCGGACGGGCTGGAGCGGAAAGCTCAAAAAGGCGCTTGGACCGGTGGGCATCGCCATCGTGGCGCTGTTCGCCAAATTCAAGTTCGCCTTGGTGGCCGTGCTGAAGTACCTCCCGCTGCTTCTGAAGACCGGCGGCACCATGATCGTATCCATCGGCTTTTATGCGATGGTCTGGGGAATTTGGTTCGCGGTCGGATTTGTCTTGCTACTCTTGGTTCACGAGTGCGGACACTTGCTGGCCGCCAAACGATTCGGCTTGAAAGTCGGCGCGCCCATGTTCATCCCCTTCATCGGCGCGGTCATTCTCTTGAAGGAGGCCCCTCGCAACGCCTGGGTGGAATCGGTGGTCGGCATCGGCGGGCCGCTGCTCGGCTCGGCGGGAGCTTTGGCCTGCCAAGGCCTCTATCTGGCCACCGGCAACCCGATGTTCCGCGCCCTGGCTTACACCGGCTTTTTGATCAACCTGTTCAACCTGATGCCTGTCGGGTTTCTCGACGGCGGTCGCATCGTCACCGCGCTCTCTCCGTGGATGTGGCTCATTGGATTCACCGTGCTGGTCATTCTGACAGTGACCCAGTTCAATTTCCTGCTGCTCCTGATATTGATCTTCTCGCTGCCCCGCCTCTTTTCGCTCTTCCGGCCCAAAACCGATGCCGAGCGCCGCTACTTCGAGGTGACTCCGGAGCAACGGGTGCTGATGAGCGTTCTCTATTTCGGCCTCATCGCCGCCCTGGTCCTGGGCATGAGCCTGACCCTCATTCCGCGCGAGGCGCTACAGTAGCTCGGCGATCAAATCGTAATCCGTGTGCCCGATGATTTTCGCGCGGACAAATTCCCCCGCCGCCGCCTCTCCGCGAAGATACACCCGGCCGTCAATGTCCGGCGCGTCGGCCTCGCTGCGCGCGACCCGGTAACCTCTCCTGTTCTCCGGAATCGCGGCCGCTCCGGCGGAGGCGCGAATCAAGCCGTGCTCCCAGGAACTGACCTTGGCCGCTTCCAGATCGCTCGCCCGCGCCTGCCGCTCCACCAGCACCGTGACCTCCTCTCCCACGCGCGCCGCGGAAATCTCCCGGGCGATCTTCAATTGCTCCGCCATGGCCCGCCGCTGGCGCCGCTTTTTCTCCGCTTCCGCAATCTGCCCCTCCATCTTCGCCGCGCGCGTTCCCTCCTGTTGCGAGTAGGCAAACACCCCCAGCCGCTCGAAGCGTGTCGCGCGAATGAACTCCAGCAACGTCTGGAAATACTCCTCTGTTTCGCCAGGAAACCCGACGATGAAGGTCGTCCGCAACGCAATCCCCGGCACCCCGGCCCGAATCCGCGCGATGAGATCGCAAATGTATTGCCGCGAGGTTTCCCGGCGCATCCGCTCCAGCATGTTCTGGTGGATGTGCTGCAAGGGGATGTCAATATAACGCGCCACTTTGGGGCACGCGGCGATGGTGGCGATCAGTTCGTCGGTCCAATGGGCCGGGTGCGTGTAGAGCAGGCGAATCCAAAAATTCCCGGGAAACCCGTTCAACTCGCGCAGCAGCGTGCCGAGCGTGGGCGCGTCGGCCGGCAGCGACCCGGCGGCGGCGGCGAATTTCTCCGGCGAGGAGAGAGTCCGCGTGTGCCCTGCGCGCAAATCCAGCCCGTAGTAAGTGGAATCCTGGGAGATGAGATTCAACTCCTTGACACCCTCGGCGATAAGCTGCCGGGCCTCCCGCACGATGTCCCCAAGGGGCCGGCTGCGATGGGAGCCGCGCATCCGCGGGATGATGCAAAAGCTGCACGGATGATTGCAGCCCTCGGCGATCTTCACGTAGGCAAAGTGTTTGGGCGTCAGGCGAAATCGCGGCGTGGCGTAATCAGGAATGTAACTGGGCCGCGCATTGACACTGACCGGCGGCCCCTCCTCCAATTGGGCCAGCCCCCGACTGACTTCCTTTTTTCCCGGCGCGGGCGTGGCGCCGGCGGCCAGTTTCTCGCGCCGTCGCGCCAGGGCCTGCCCGACGATTTCAGAGACCCGCGCCACCTGGTCAATGCCCATGAAGGCGTCCACCTCCGGCAGCAGTTTGGGCAGCGCCTGGCCAAAGCGTTGTGGCAGGCAGCCCGAGACGATCAAGCACTGGCCCGGATGGTCGCGCTGGCGGGCCTGGGCTGATTCCAGAATCGCGTCAATGCTTTCCTCCTGCGCGGCGTCAATGAACGAGCACGTATTGACAATGAGCACGTCGGCCGAGTTGGCGTCATTGGTGATTTGATGGCCCGCTTTGAGCAGCGCGCCGAGCATGATCTCGGCATCCACCAGATTCTTGGCGCACCCCAGCGACACCAGCCCCACGCGCACCGGCGCTTTTTTATCAGGCATTGCCACGCCGGAAAATTTAACGGACTGTGACGAAAAGACAATGGTGAAGGTTCCGTGCTAATCCAGCCGCACGCACGATTCCATTTCAGCGTAGGTGAAGGTGACGCCGTCAAGCGCCAGCGCCAATTGGCGGATGCGCTCTTCCTCGATGAAGAGGACTTCGTTGACAAGGCGCAGCGTGCCGCGCAGACGAATGCCTCCGCGCAGCCACACTTCCGCCCGATGGCCCACGGGCAGATTCAATTGGCGCGCCGCCGCCTCGGCGCCCATCTTGCGCAGGGCGACCCATCTCGCCTGGCCGTCCACCGCGCCACCGGCCTGAAAGTCCAATTCGCCTTGAAGTTCCTTGAATGGAATTGGGGAAGGGTTCATGCGGAGGGCCGCGGGCGGCCTAGTCCTGCGAGAGCAGAGCGGCTTGGACGTCCGGGGCGCCCTTGATCTGAAGCACAATTGTCGAGGAAATCGGGTCGGGCGCCTCCGGCGGCAAGGAAACAACCCACCCTTGGGCGGTGCGGCGGACGGCCAGCGACTTTCTGCCCGAAGCGGTCAGCAGGTCGCATCGGGTCGCGTCGTTTTTCAGGCCGGGCGCCAGCAATTGGCCATCGGCGGGCCAGTTGAAAACATGCAGGTAAAGGGTTGTCCCGCGCCGGGTGATCTTTTTTGTGCAACGGCCCCAGGGCAGGCTTTTGAACGGGCTGGCGGTGGTGCCGTGGATGGCCTCGCCGTTGACGTTCATCCACGCGCCGATGGCCCGCAGGCGCTCAACGATAGGTTCCGGCATCAAGCCCTCCGAAGTAGGCCCGACGTTCAGAAGGTAGTTGCCGCCTTTGCTGGCGATATCAACCAGGTTGCGAATGAGCGTTTCGGGGCTTTTCCAATTGTCGTCATAACTCTTGTAGCCCCAAGTGTCGTTCACGGTCATGCACGTTTCCCAATCGCGCCCCGCATAGCCGGTGGCCGGGATTTCCTGCTCCGGGGTTTCGGTGTCGCCCTTGAAGCCGCCGCCCAGGCGGTTGTTGTAAATGATGCCGGGCTGAAGGCGCAGCAGCGGCAGCAGCATAGCGGCCCGCTCCGGGGTCATGTCAAACGGCGTGTCAAACCAAAGAACTGAAATCTTCCCGTAGTGGGTGAGAATCTCGCGCAACTGCGGAACGGCCACGTTGCGAAGGTAATCGTCCATGCTGCCATCCTGCGCCTTGTCCCAATGCCCGCCGGCAGCCGCGCCGCCCGGGTTGTTCCAATCCTGCGCCTGCGAATAATAGAAACCGAGCCGGATGCCTTCTTTTTTGCAGGCGGCGGCCAGTTCCTTCAATGGGTCGCGCCCGAACGGGCTGGCCTGGACGATGTTCCAATCGCTGGCTTTGGAGTCAAACATGGCGAAACCGTCGTGATGCTTGGAGGTGATGATGATGTACTTCATGCCGGCCGCCTTTGCCAGCGAGACCCATTGGTCAGCATTATATTTGACCGGGTTGAACTCCTTGGCGTAGGCGCGGTATCTGGCGACGGGGATTTTCCCGTTGTTCATGATCCACTCGCCTAAATCCGGGATGCGCCGGCCGTCATAGGTCCCCGCCGGCACGGAATAAACGCCCCAATGGATGAACATGCCAAAGCGCGCTTCCCGCCACCATTTCATGCGCGCGTCGCGCTGGGCGGGCGTTTCGTTGGCGTAAGGGTCGGGGCTGGCCGATGGAGCCGGTGTCGCGGGCGGCGCAGCCGTCCGGCAGGAGCAGGCCAAAAACGAGAGAGCGATGGGGGCGGTTTGGCGAATGAATCTTGAAATGTTCATCTGATGGGTCACTCGATAGCCCGGATCAATTTCGCGGGCAATACTATTCTTCTTATCCGTTTTCGGTCATTCGATTAAAAACTTTGCGCGCGCGGGGAATCGTTGTTATGGTCGCCGTAGACATCCAACAACTTATGACAAAGTATTTCATACTCCCCACCACAGCCGCGTTTCTGCTGGCCGCGATGATCAGGTCCCAAGCCCAGACCCCGCCGCCGGAAGAGGCGGTCATTTTGACGCCGCCGGCGCCGGCCGCGCCCCATCTGAATTGCCCGGCGGTTTATGGCGCGCACCCCGGTTCGCCATTCTTGTATCGCATTCCGACCACGGGCGCGGCACCCGTCTCATTCAGCGCCCGGAATTTGCCGCCGGGCCTGATGCTGGACGCGGCCAGCGGCATTATCGCGGGTCAAGTCGCCCGACCGGGCGTCTGGCGCGTCAAGCTGAGCGCAAAGAATTCCCACGGGCAGGACCGGCGCGAATTGCGAATTGTCGTCGGCGACAAACTGGCGCTCACGCCGCCCATGGGCTGGAACAGTTGGTATATCTTCTACAATCGGGTCAGCGATGCCCTTATGCGCCAGGCAGCCGATCAGATGATAGCCACCCGCATGGCTGACTACGGCTACCAATATGTCAACATTGACGATTGCTGGATGAAGGAACGCAGCGACCCGCCCTATCGCGGCGCGGATGGCGCCGTCCTGCCCAACGCGAAGTTTCCCGACATGAAAGCGCTGGCTGATTACATCCATGCCAAGGGACTCAAAGCCGGCCTTTACACCTCGCCCGGACCGTGGACTTGCGGCGGTTACACCGGCGCTTATGGACACGAGGCGGAGGATGCGCGGGAGTTCGCCGCCTGGGGCTTTGATTTTCTAAAATACGACTGGTGCAGCTACGGCTCGATAGCGGACACCAACGCGCCGGACCGGTTCCAGCGGCCCTACCGTCTTATGTGGGCTGAATTGCAGAAGATCCCCCGCGACATCGTTTTGAATCTGTGCCAATACGGCATGGGCGAGGTTTGGAAATGGGGCGGGCAAGTGGGCAATTGCTGGCGCACGACCGATGATCTGGGCGCGGCGCCCAATACGCAATTGCCGGGTTTCTACAGCATCGCCTTCAGCAACGCACGCCATTGGCCCTACGCCAAGCCCGGCGCCTGGAACGACCCCGACTATATCCTCATCGGCCGGGTGGGCGACACGCGCGGCCCCGGCGAGAGCGTGCCGACCTCGCTGACTCCCAACGAGCAATACAGCTATATGTCCCTCTGGTGCCTGATGGCGGCGCCGCTCATCTTCAGCGGCGACATGGCCAAACTGGACGCCTTCACGCTGAACGTCCTCTGCAACTCCGAGGTCATCGCCGTGGACCAGGATGAATTGGGCCGGCAGGGTTGCATCCTCCAACAAACGCCCGAGGAATATATCTTGCTGAAGGACTTGGAGGACGGCTCCAAGGCCGTTGGCCTTTTCAACCTTGATTCCACACCCCGCAAGCTCTCTGTCTCGTGGGCCGATCTCGGCCTGAGCGGCCCGCGCAAAGTCCGCGATCTCTGGCGCCAGAAAGACATCGGCACATTCACCGGCGCTTTTGAGGCCGAGGTGCCCCGCCACGGTGTCGCGCTGGTGCGCATTTCCGGCAAATGATGCCGATATGAGCATCCGTTTAATCTTCCCGTAAAGCGCCTTGGTCAGGCGGCGGTGCTCTCGCCCACCTGGAAGCGGGCGAAGCGGCGGACGAAAATTTCATCCGCCAGTTGCTTGGCGATGGCGCCCAGATGCTCCTTGACGGAGACCTCGGAATTGCGCTTGACAAAGCCCTGGTCCAGCAGACAGCAGCCCTGGTAGAATTTCTCCAGCTTGCCCTCGACGATTTTGGCGATGGCCTGCGGAGGTTTATTCTTGACTTGCTCGGCGGCGATCTCCCTCTCCTTGGCCACCGTGGCGGCCGGGAGCTGCTCGCGCGAGACGACCGCCGGATTGCCGGCGGCGATTTGCAGGGTGATGTCGCGCACCAGTTGCTTGAAATCCTCGCTCGCCACCGTCGCCTCCTTGCCGGCGCCGACCTCCACCAGGACGCCGACCTTGGCGCCGGTGTGGATATAGGCGGCCACGATGCCGTTGCCGGCCACCTCGTAGCGGACAAAGCGGGGCATCTGAATGTTCTCGCCAATGCGCGCCACCGCCGCCACCCGGTCCGGCTCCAGCGCGGCCAGCGTCGCGCCGGCCGCCAGCTTGCGCGTGATGTCGTCGCAAAAGGCGCGGAAGGTCTCGTTGCGCGCGACGAAATCAGTTTCACAATTGATTTCGGCCAGGACACCCACGCGGGCCCCGGGCAGGATGGTTTGGGCGATGACGCCTTCCCTGGTTTCGCGCGTGGCTTTTCTGGCGGCGGAGGCGCTGCCTCTTTTGCGCAGAATGTCCACGGCGGCATCGAAGGCGCCCTTGGCCTCGACCAGGGCCTTTTTGCAATCCATCAGGCCTGCGCCGGTCGCTTCGCGCAGCCTGCCAACGTCGGCGGCGGTAAAATCAGGCATTATGTCAATACTAAGTTAAGGGTTCATATTGCCGCCGGCGCTGCCGCGGGGGCCGGCGCCGGAGGGGTGGCAAGGGTCTGTGCAGGCTCGGCGGGGGCCGCATCGGGAGCGGGAGCGGGAGCGGCGGCGGGAGTCTCCTCGCCCTGTTGGGGCTTGCGGCGGGCGTATTTGGCCTCGTACTCCGCCCGCGCCAGCGTGACCGTCTGCACGACGGTCCGCAAGATCAGCCGCACCGAGCGGATGGCGTCGTCGTTGCCGGCGATGGGGTAATCCACCAGTTCGGGGTCGCAATTGGTGTCCACGATGGCGACGATGGGGATTTTCAAGCGCCGGCCCTCGGCGACGGCGTTGTGTTCGCGTTTGATGTCAACTATAAAAAGAGCGGCGGGGTACTTGTCCATCGTGCGGATGCCGTCGAGGTTCTTGAACAGGCGCGCGGCCTCGCGGCGGTACATGGACTGCTCCTGCTTGCCGTATTGGGCCAGGCTGCCGTCGGTGTCCCAGCGTTCGATTTGTTTGAGGCGGGCGATGGAGCGTTTGATGGTGTTGAAATTGGTCAGCGTGCCGCCCAGCCAGCGTTCGGTGACATAAAGCTGGCCGCAGGTTTTGGCCGATTCCTTGATGGCTTCCTGGGCCTGCTTTTTGGTGCCGACAAACAGGACGTTGCCGCCGCGGCTGACGACTCCGTGGAGGAAGTCGCAGGCCGTCTCCAATTGGGTGAGGGTTTTGCTCAGGTCAATAATATGAATGCCGTTGCGGGCGTCGAAGATGAAGGGTTTCATCTTGGGATTCCAGCGTTTGGTCTGGTGCCCGAAGTGGACGCCGGCGTCCAGCAATTCCTTGATGCCGATACTGATCACGTTTTTCCTTTTGTTAGGAGTCCGGGCCGCTTTGGCGCAACCGGACCATCCCGCGGAACACGGGATTGACTTTAGTGTTATTCTGGCCGCCCGCCCCCACCCGGGGACGGAATTGAGGCCGTTGCCTTCCGGACGGAAACCGTCCGCGAAGGGTTTGGAAAATAGCACAGGCAGCCGGGAACGCAACCTGATTTTTTGCAAGTTCGTAATCCGTCAGTGAAGGTTGGCAGGGTGGGCACTCCGTGCGCGCCGCGGCGGGCAACGGAGTGCCCGCCCCACCCTCCTTCCCCCCGCCACGTTCAATGGGCCTCAGCCTGCCCGCCCTCAAGAATTTTTATCTGGTTATATTCACTTATATTCACTTGTACTGACTGCAATTGGCAGGGGCCGAATTGCAGCAGGCGGCGGGGGCCTTTGAGGGGAGAGTGCAGCCCGCCTTGGCCAAGCCTGCGGCAGACAAAAAAGGGCGAAGACACAGCGCGGCGAGCCGCAACCAAACACGAAATTGCCGCAAAGGAACACAAGGATCGCAAAGGGAATAAACAACATAAGTTCCTGTCTATGTGTTCTTTGCGTTCTCTTGTGGCAAAAGTTTTGTTAAAAAAAACAAAATTCATCGGTATGACACTCCAAAGGGGATTATCTTCGCTCCAGCCTCTTGCCGCGCCGTCTTGTCCCGCCAAAGCGAAGCAACGGCGGAAACGCCCCGGCGAAGGCGGGCCGTCCTTTTCCCCCCTGCCCTTTCCCGCTGCAAAAATTTCAAAGAACAGGCGCGCGGGCGCCGCACACATTCCACATTACCACGTTTTTGTGGGAATGCAAAATATATTTCTTCAACTGAATTCACCGCAGACCACGCCGAATACGCAGAACTGGGACAGGGGAAGAATTTCCGCCAATTCTTTTCGGCGTGTCCGCCGTATTGTGCGGTTCTCGTTCCTCGTGGTTGCACACTTTTCGGGAGGGTTTACCACGGATTTCGCGGATTTCACGGATGGGAGACCCGGCGCTTCTTATCTGTGTCATCGGCGAAAAACTTTTCAATGGGTGCCAGCCGATATTTATTCCCGGCCTGATTATCTGTAAAGTAAGGCGACAGGTTATGTTTTGCACTTAAGTCATTGCAAATCAGAAACTTGTACGTCATGGCGGAGATTTGGCTGTCGGGATCCTTTACATACGAGGCCAAGCGATTAGGATAAACTGTGGCGATCCCATCTGTTGTAACTAGTTGCTAATGAATAGTTTAAATGGCATCCGAGCGGGATATCTCGATTCAAGGAGCTGGGTGGCGTCGAAGTTGCTTCATCGTTGGCGAGGAGCTGGCATAGCCAGTGTCCTCTGAACACGCAAATATCAAATTACTAACAACAACGGTTACTGAGTTATGACCAATAAGCACACATTCTCTCTTTCGCGGATAGCGGCCGCGGCCATTCTTGCTCCAATCTCGATTTTTGCCGGAGCGACGACGGTGACATGGGACAGCCTTCCGTCCGGGGCTGGGGTTTTCATGACCCCGGCTTCGCCTACTTATGACGGATACAATTTTTATTTCGGCGACAGTACGTTTGGAAATGTCGGTCCCAATGACGGCAACCACGGCCCGCTCCAATACTCTCTTCCTGGGAACCCGCTTCAGGGAGGCAGCGCCGGTTACAATGCCTGGGGCGACACTCCGATCCGAGTGGAGTCTCTGGCTCCGACCGCCAACGAAGCGTTTACATTCTCCGGCTGGTTTTCGAGCCAGTACAATCTGGGGCCGGGAGCGGCACAAGTGCAGGTTGAAGGCTTCACCGGGGCGAGCTCGACGCCGTCGTTTACCACAATTTTCACCCTCCCCTCAAGCGGTGCATGGGTTGATGAGAGCTTCACCGCTGACGGAGATTACAACAAGTTCCTTTTCAGTCCCGAGGACACAAACGGCGCTCCTTCCGCTTTCCTGGACGGCTACATTTGGATGGATAACGTTACGTTGACCACGGCCGCGGTGCCTGACGCCGGTACCGCTGGTTTGCTTCTGGGAATCGGATTGGGCGGAATTGCGTATCTGCGCCGCAGGCTGGCGTAATCGTAACCATACAGTTTAATCGCGAGCGGTCGGCAGTGCCGACCGCTTTTTGCTGGAGGCCATGCCTCTTTCTCAATTCTCCTTGCGGCGCGGGCGGCAGAATGAGCCACAGATCAACACAGATTTCCACAGAGTGCAAAGTGCATAGTGCGGAGTGCATGATTAAGGAAAGCCGGGGAAAATGGCAGAGGAATGATCGGCAAGGGAATAAAACTGCAAATTCGTCTGCCAATTGAGCCGATGACCCGGCGGGAAATTGCAGGTCGAATCTAAACTCCTCAAATCCCACGCGCTTATCGTCAGTTGGGCAAAGCTGATGGTTTGACCCCTACGACGGCTGCTGCAAACATCTTCTGCGCCATCGCGTGTCCCTCTTTTCGAGATTTTATCTGCCTGGCCAGCCAGGTCCTGAGAATCTGCAATTGGACGGACGAAAGGAAATCAGCGGCCTGATGCAGGACATTCTCATTGATGGCTTCCTGCCGGATCAGCTTTTGGTTTATCACATCGCTGGGGTCGGCAATGCTGAATTCCGCATCCCGGCCGGTGGCGGCGCCCCCGGCCGTTTTCCGGCCCGCTTCCATTGCCTTCAGAAGCCGTTGCTGCTGTTCCCCGGTGAGCGGGTTCTGCGCAAAGTCAATTTTCATCATCTCCAGCGCGCCCCGGTTGCCAACGCCTGCCTGATATTCCTGGAACTGCGCAAAGTTGGCTTCGCCGAGCAAAGTTTGCAGGCTGGCGTTCATCTCCTTTTGGGAATCCGCGACGGCTCTGCACATCCTGGCAATATCCCCATGGGAAAGAAGCTCTGATCTCTGGGCGATGCCGGTCATCTTATTGTCCAGCAGCACCCGGTAAAACTCTTCGCTTTGTTCGGGCGTCAAGTGGAGTTGTGCAACCAGTGGAGAATACAGCCGTTCAACCATTTTGGCTGCTTCCGGACGCAGCGATTCAATTGCTGGATGAAACTTCGACATGGAAGTCAGGTGGCCGGATGTTAAAAGGGGGAATTCGGAAATGTCCAGTGTTTATCGGCCTCCGGCGCATGCCTGAGGGCGGGTGCGGATATGCGTGTTCGTCGCTTCGCGATGCAGCCCAAAACTCCTCTCAGCAGCAATATCCATAGTTTTTTAACGGCCTGCCATGATGGTGCATAATGGAAAACGCTCGATTTTCACCGCGAATCGGCCATATTGACAGCATGAAGCGCTACGCTGCATTCCCGGCTTTGCTGGTGTTTGCGCTGTGGGGATGCTCCGAGGCTAGGCATCCGCCAGCGGAGTTTTCGCAACGGCTTCCAACAGCCGACCATGTCGTCGTAACAAATCGTTTTTATGCTCTTGGATCCACGATAACGGGAGCAGATGTGAGCAACCTCGCCAAGGCGGCCAAATCCGCCATAAAGAAAACCTGGGGGGCGAACCTGAATTGGACGGATCCTAATGTCTGGGATGCAGAGTTCTATGCAGGGACGAACGAATTGGCAGTTATTCAAATAGCTTATGGCGTCTTTAAGCTAAAAGACGTTGAGTATAGCGACGGCACCGGAGTTGTGGAAGCCTTTTGGAAAAAGTTGGAAGAAGCCAGAATGCGATGAAGGCGATGAAGGAAAAGGCGGGGGAAATGGCGGAGGAATGTTGGGCGGGGGAATAAAAGTGCAAATTCGTCTGGCAATTGGGCCGATGACCCGGTGGGAAGTTGCATCTCAAATCTAAACTTTTCAGATCCCACGCACTCATCGTCAATCGGGCAAAGCTGTAATTTGACCCCGACGAGGCAAATTACGAGAAAGTCCAATGGTGTTTACGGTATAGGCCAAAGCTTTGCGGCTAGATCTGCAAAGTCGCCTGATCGTTTCTCAACTTGCTCAAAACGGAAGTCTGGAAACTCGGCTGGAAGCGAGTTGGTCAGTTTGATGGCCGAACTCAAATATGCCGCCTTCTTTCGCTCATACGGATTGTTCGAGGCACTGATATTTAGCGCCCCGGCAAACAACGTCAAATTGCCGATTCGTGAAACGAATTGCGGATGCTTAGCCTCCCAAGCCGAACCGAGATAGCTGGGCCAATCGCCAAGTTCTTCCTTGGCCTTTTTAAACTTGATCCTGATTGGGATAATGTGCTCTACGTGGACGTTGTCCGGTCCGCTTACAACGAGTTCCAAATGCGCCCCATGTCGGTTAAGCTCAAATTGCTCAAGGCAGTATCGGGCCCGATCAATGAGATTTGAGGCAAAGTCAAAGTTGGCAAAGTCGTGTTTAAATCTTTCATCCGGGGGGCAAAGTCGGCGATATTCTTCCGTTACTTCGGTCAATGGAGTCGCACAATCGACCCCACACAAACGCGCAAATAATCGTTCATTGTCGTTCGATCGTTCGCGGCAAATGTGGCGCCTCATGAGGAACGCTTCGGTTAGTTTTAGAACTCTGACGAAGTTGTCGTCGCTACATCCGCCAACGCGCAACGCCATCAGGAAGCCATAGGTCTGGAGGGATTTGATCATTCTCAGATTCGACAAGTGGCGGTTTATCGTTGGATTTCCCGTTCTCGCAAGGACGATCTGCCCGTAAGTCTTGGCGCTTGCGATAATCTGGTCCAGGAACTGGGCGAAGGAGATGCCTGGCAATTCCTCGACTTGTGCATCCTGCTGTTCCTCGCCGTTGGAAGTGTCTTCCTCGATGTCTTCATCAGTCGGCTCTACCTCAGAATAGTGATGGCGTTCCGGGAGTTGGGCGGCTTCAATCACTTGCTGCATGAACACCTTTTTAAAATTCGGTATGACGAAGGAAATCGTGATTCGCCTCCTCAGTCGTGCGCAAAGGAAATGGCGAAAGAACGACTCGATGCTTGTCCCGTCCAAAAGTCGCAACAACTCGGCCCATTTCTCACGGGCCAAAGCCAGCGGCTCCCGGCCAAACCGGGCTGCGTTGCCAAGAATAAAATTCTTGATAATGTCGGTTGGACTCAGTTTCAGTCCGCGATTGTTGATGGTTTCAAACAGCTTAAATGCGTCCTTAGCGTCGCTGACCTCAAGGCGAATCAGGATGCAATTGTTCTTGAGTTTGTAGATGAATGTCCGTAAATCGGTCAGTTTCTGGTCGCAGACCCAACCTCGAAACTTTGAGAATGCCAAGGCGAGATTACCATTTTCCGGGCTGTCCAAGGTTTTACCGGCGAGATACTGTTCAAATTCGCCAGCATCGAGCGAATCCAGCAGGATTTTCCGAACGGGTTCTTCGTCCAAGGCCCTGGCTTGCAGCAAACGGCTTATCTCGCTCGCTTCGCTCGCGTCCCCGTCCTTCTTGAAGCGATCTGCGATGCATTGGAGCAGAATACAGATGGTCGTGAGACGCTGCTGGCCGTCCACCAGTTCCATTTTGTTGATGCTGGCCGTGTGCGGGCCCGTCAAACAGACTATGCTGCCCAAAAGATGCGTGTCGGAGCGTTCCAGGAGAGTAATGTCGTCCAGCAATTCCCAGAGTTGCTTTTCATGCCATGAGTATCGCCGTTGGTAGGCGGGAACTACATACTGTTCACTTTCAGCGCTTAGGAGTTGTGTGATGTTCAGCGATTTCGGATTGATAATCATAATGCGTTTCCTTTGGTGGAATTTTGAACCTCCTCCATGGCAGCAGGGTGCCGTTTAATCATACGCCGAAGGCTACCATGGGGAGAGTGAAGCAGCAAGAATGAATCGCCCTGGTGGCGGCGGCATCGGCCCAAGTGTTGCTAAAAAAGGGGTGCGTATCTCTTTGAGCAACGCGAGGCGACTGGCTTCACCCTGGCGAACTGGCTGTAGCGTGGGCGTCCTCGCCTGCGAGTTCGGGCGGCGTCCCGCCGCACCATCCAGGGGGGACAACGCACCGGGACGGTGCTTAAACTCGCAACCGGGACGGTCGCGCTACATGGCACGTGCGGACGGCTCGGCGAGCCGTCCGCGGGTGTTTCTCGCTGGGGCGGTCGCCTCGGCGAGGCGACCCTGCCTTCCCCAGCCCGCCGTCACGGAGGCATCACCGGGATGGGCGGAAAGGATTTGACACAATGGACAATCGAGGGGATTAGAGAAACGGTGACGATGAATCCAAGCGAAACCAGGGAGAGCGGGGTGTCCACGGGGTTCACTTTGATCGAACTGCTGGTGGTGATGGCCATCATTGCGATTCTGGCGGCGCTGTTGCTGCCATCGCTGGCGCGCAGCAAGCGGGAGGCGCAACTGGGCAAGTGCATTTCCAACCTGCGCCAGATCGGATTGACCAAGGCGATGTACCTGAGCGACAATCGGGACGCGTTTCCGTTTTCGGGCAACCCTTTTCCCGACATGCCCTTTTTGGATGCATCTTTGTCACCTATCCCCAATTGACTCCGGCTTGGGAAATCGGGATGTACAACTTTGACTGGACGGCAGGGGGGTTGGAAGGCAGCGACATGCAGTGGTGAGCGGGCGGGTCGTCTCAGGAGGGGCTTTTGGGATAGACGATGGACGGGTCGCCGATCTTGTCGCCGTTGAGCAGACCATAGACAGCGTGATTGACAAAATGGTCGTAGAGCCACTCGGCATCGCGGGCGATGCCTTCAAAGGTGAATCCCAAGCGTTCGGGGATGGCGCGGCTGCGGCGGTTTTCGCTGGCGCAACGAATGGTCAGGCGATGCAGCCCCAGCGCGCCAAAGGAGTAGTCAATCATCGCGCGGCAACCGGCGGTCATGATGCCTTTGCCCTGGTGGGAGGCGGCCAGCCAGTATTCCAGGCAGGCGGCCTTGTTGGGCCAATCAATGGGATAACAGTTGATCATGCCGCAGAGATGGCCCTGTTCCCAAACTCCGGCGTGGACGCCCTGGCCCAGGGCGAATTGTTTGAGGCTGGTGGCGACGTAGGCGGAGGCCTCGGCCAGATTGCGGCGGCGGTCCACCCAATTCATCCACTCGCGCAGGTGCGGGCGGTTGGCTTGGATCAAATCAAACAATTCCCGAGCATGGCGGTGTTCGATTAACCCCAACTCAATTTGTTCTCCGATTCGCGCGCGAAACATAAATAAGTCCTCAGCCGCCAAGGGTGGCGGGGTCGTTGATGTCGCCTTTGTTGAAATCCACGTAGGCCTCGGTCAGGTCGGCGGAATAAACCAATGCCTCCGCGCGGCCGGCGTTCAAGTGGACGTGGAGATCGAAGGCGGGGGCGGTGGTGATTTTGCACAGGGCCTTGAAGGGAACGCGCGCCGGACGCCCCCGCCGCAACGCCCACAACACGGCCCGGCTATCAGGCAGGCTGTAGCCGAGGTCCACTTTGCTTTCCTGAATGCGCGCCGCGGAATAACCGAGGGCGCAGAGGACGCGGCCCCAGTTGGGATCGCCGCCGCACCAACTTGTCTTGACCAGCGTGCTGTTGGCCACGGCCCGCGCGGCGGCCTCGGCGTCGGCGGGCGTCCTGGCCGCGCGGACGCGCACGGTCACAAAACGGGAAACTCCTTCGCCGTCGAGGACAATCTTTTTCGCCAGTTCAAGCGTGACGTGGTCCAGAGCGGCTTGAAAGACGGGCAGGTCGGGCGATCGGGCGGTGAGCGGGCGGTTGCCGGCTTGGCCGTTGGCCAGCGCCAGGACGGTGTCGTTGGTGCTCATGTCGCCGTCCACGGTAATGCGGTTGAAACTTTTGGCGACCGCTTCATTGAGCGCGGCCTGCAAGGTCCTGGACTCCACGGCGGCGTCGGTCGTCAAGAAACAAAGCATCGTGGCGTGCAAGGGGCGCAAAGAAGGGCCTGCGCCCGAAGCACTCATGCCGGGCTGGATCATGCCCGCGCCCTTGCACAGGCCGCCCAGCCGGGCGGTTTGGCCGCCGAGTTTGAATTGCACCGCGACCTCCTTGGACCGGGTGTCGCTGGTCATGATGGCCTCGGCGGCGTGGCGGCCGCTTTCCAGGGACGAATCCAGAAGCGAGACGGCTTGGGCGATTCCCTTCTTGAGGTTGTCCATCGGCAGCGGGACGCCGATGCGGCCGGTGGAGGCGACCAGCACGTCCAGCGGAGAAATGGCCAGCGCGGCGGCGGTGAGGCGGGCCATAAGGGCGGCGTCGCGAAAGCCCTGGCGGCCGGTGCAGGCGTTGGCGTTGCCGGAATTAACGACCAGGGCGCGGGCCGTGCCGCGTTGGACGCGCTGAATGCAAAGCTGCACCGGCGCGGCGCGGACCTGATTGGTGGTGAAGGTGCCGGCCAGGGTGGCGGGCGCGCGGGAGACCAGCAGGGCCAGGTCGCGTTTTCCGCCCTTGTTGGAGCCTTTGCCGGTGCCCAGCCGTTTGATATCGCAGAACACCCCGGCGGCCAGGAACCCGGACGGGGCGGTGACGGAACCCGCGATGACTTGAAGCGTTGATTGGGAATTGGTCATTGGAAATTGGTCATCGGCCATTGAATTGCGCTTTCTACGGGGAGACTTGCCGGACTTGAACTTCGGAGGGGCTGATGTCAAGTACATTTATGTCCGGCGGCGCGTCGGCTTGCAATTTGCGCGTGATGGTCTCTTTGGCGTCCAAGTCCGTCATGTCCACATTGACCCGGATGTCCTTGCTGGCGGCGCGGCGCAAAGCGGCGTCCTCGCCGACGGCGATGACAACGGCGTCGCTGGGAGTGATGCGGAAAACCCGTTTGTCGGCCGGGGAGGTTTTGACGGAGATCGGCACGCGAATGTACTCCTGGGCGAGCAAACGATTGAGATTCAACTGGCTGCGCAAGATGTCGGTGTCACTGTGGATGCTGTGATGAACGGCCAGCCAGACGAGGGTCGCCAGAGCGACGGAGGAGAACTTGAGCCAGAAATTGTGCAGGATGAGGCGGCGCAAGGAGATCACGGTTTGGGTTGCGGTTGGGCCAGCGGAGGCGGCTCCTTGGCCTGTTCGGGAGCCGGACGCAGCAGTTTGAGGATGTGGTGAGGCTTGACGGGTTTGACCAACACGGAGGTCAGGAAGGCCCGCAGTTGCTCGGCACTGACCCCGCGCACCAATTGGCCCTTGTAAGCATAGGAGATGGCGCCGGTTTCCTCGGAAACCACGACCACGACCGCATCGGTCTCTTCGGAAAGCCCAATGGCGGCGCGGTGCCGTGTGCCCAACGAGGGGTTCAGGTCCTGCTGCTGGGTCAGCGGGAAGATGCAGGCGGCATAAGCGATGTGGTCGCCCCTCATGATGACTCCGCCGTCATGGATGGCGTTGTTGGGAAAGAAAATCGTTTCCAGCATTTCCGGCGTGGCCTCGCAATTGACCGGCAGGCCCGATTCGGTCGCTTCCTGCAGGTTAATGGTTTGTTCGATGGCGATGAGGGCGCCGATGCGCACCTCCGAAAGGCGTTCGACGGTCTGGATGATGACTTCGATGTTTTCGCGCTGCTCGTGGCTGGTGGCGAAGAGGGGCCGGGTGCCCAACTCGGCCAGAATCCGCCGCAGTTCGGGTTGGAAAATGATCAGCACGGCCACGGCGGCGAAGGCGACAAAGGAACGGATGAGCCAACTGAGCACCTCCAATTTGAGGAAGAAGGCAGTAAAGGTCAGGCCCAAGACCAGCACCACGAAGCCGTAAACGACCGGCGCGCCGCGCGTGCCGCGGACGAACTTGAAGCTGTAATAAATGCCGACGGAGAGGAGGGCGATCTCCACCGCCGGACGCCAGCTTTTTTCAATGATGTGCAAGATGTTCGGCATTCGTATGCTGTTTCATCAGGGCCTCGGTCATGCGCACGGCGAGCCGCGTGGCCGCCACGTCATGGCAGCGGACGATGGCCGCCCCGTTTTCGACTCCCCAGCAGGCGCAAGCCAGCGAGGGCGGCAGGCGCTCCTGGAGCGTTGCGCCCGCCGCGGGTCCCATAAAGGATTTGCGGGAGGCGCCCAGCAACAGAGGACGCTCCCATTTTGTAAAGCGGCGCAAGTGGGCAAGCAACTGCAAATTGTCCTCCACCCGTTTGCCAAACCCCAGCCCCGGGTCCAGCACCACCTGTTCTGCATTGACACCGCCGGCGCGCAAACGATTCAAACGATCTTCAAGAAACCGGCCCACCTCCGCCACAACGTCTTCATAGCGGGGATTGTTCTGCATCGTCGCCGGGCAGCCTTGCATGTGGACGACCACGTAGGCGGCCCCGCTCTCGGCGGCCAGCCGCCACATCTCTCCGTTTTCGCGATTGGCGGCGACGTCGTTGAGGATGGACGCCCCGGCGCGGAGCGCCTGGCGGGCGACACCGGGCTTGACGGTGTCAATGGAAATCGGAACGGAAACGAAGCCGGCCAGCGCCTCCAGCACGGGCATGACGCGCCGCAATTCCTCCGCTTCGCTCACGGCAACGGCTCCGGGCCGCGAGGACTCGCCGCCAACATCAAGAATGTCGGCCCCTTCGGCCACCAGGCGCAGGGCGTGGGCGACGGCGGCGGGCGCGTCGGCAAAGCGTCCGCCGTCGAAGAAGGAATCGGGCGTGACGTTGACCACGCCCATGATGAGAGCCGGGCGTGGGAACGTGAATTCAAATTGGCGCGCGCGCAAGAGCATGATGTTGGGCGCCCCTTCCGCGCCAAGCCGGGCCGTCACTTGGCGGCGTCGAAATTCCTGGCCACCTCGGCCCAGTTGACGACGTTCCAGATGGCCTTGAGATAATCGGCGCGGCGATTCTGGTATTTGAGATAATAGGCATGCTCCCAGACATCAACGCCAAAGATGGGACGGCCCTCGCAGCCGGCGACAGTTTTGCCCATCAAGGGAGTGTCCTGATTGGCGGTGGAGCAAACTTCCAGCTTGCCGCCGTTGACGACCAGCCAGGCCCAACCGCTGCCAAAACGGCCCAAGCCCGCCGCCTCGATCTTCTCCTTGAGGGCGTCGAAGGTGCCGAAGGCGGCGTTGACGGCGTCGGCCAGCGGGCCGGTGGGAGCGCCGCCGGCTTGGGGCGCCAGCAGCTTCCAGAACAGGGAATGATTGGCGTGGCCGCCGCCGTTGTTGCGCACAGCGTTGCGGATTTCCGCCGGGACGGCCTTGAGACGGCCGATGAGCTGCTCGACGGTTTTCTGTTCGAGGTCCGGCTTGCCGGCGATGGCCTTGTTGAGGTTGGCCACGTAAGCGGCGTGATGCTTGTCGTGGTGGATTTCCATGGTTTGCGCGTCAATGAAGGGTTCGAGCGCGTCCTTGGCGTATGGGAGCGGAGGTAATTCGTATGGCATAATATGTCTCTTTCCTTTCTCAGTTTCTTCTCGTAACGATGTCGTTCATTCGACCACCGTGTTCCAACCATAGCAAAGCTTGGCCGGGAGCACAAGGGGCGGAAAAAATTCCGGTAACGCGGCGGAAGGGGCAAAAGAGCGCGGCGGCGGGGAGCGCCCGCCCGGCCTTTTCACGGTTTTTCGTCTTTTTTTTGGCTCAATCAAGCTCAATTAACCTCAATCAAGCGCAATTAAGTGCAATTGATTGCAATCCAGTCACATTTGCCGGCCTCATGGTCCAAGCTCGCCTCGATCATTTGCCTTTGGCCGCATCCGGCCAAAAAGGGCGCGAGGGTTTCAACGCAAAGTCGCGAACGCGCAGCGCGGCAAGCCGCGACCAAAGCGCTGAGTCTGAATTGAAAATCTGTCATTGAGAATTTCTCATTTGTCATTCGGCAAGACGATTTGGAACATTTTGCCAAAAATGCGCAATTCTCGGGAATAGCACTGCGGCGCAAAGCGGATTTTCTCCAGTTCAGCCTCTTGCCGCGCCGGAGCGCCTTGGCGAAGGCGGGTCATCCTTGTCTCCCCAGCCCCTTTTCCCCTGCGCACTTTCAAAGAACAGGCGCGCGGGCGCCTTACGCATTCCATATTACCACATATTCGTGGGAATGCAAATAAAATAATTGATGGAGACGGCGCGGGCGGCGGGCACGGGATTTTATCGAGTCGTGACTCTATCCCGCGAAATCGAGTTACGGCTCGATGCCCGCCGCCGGCAAAGGCCAAGGCGTGCCAAGGACTCGCGCCAGCCGCCGTGATTGAGGCGTCACAGAATTGGCCCCGATGGCGTTGAGTCACCAGTATCTGTATTGGATGTCGGGCGGCAAATCGTCGTCATCCACTCTTTCGTCCGCGGGCGAGAAGGGCCAAATTTCGTTGTGGCCGTCGCCGAAAAGGAAGGGGATGACGCGTTTGCCCCTGTAGGCGTGCCAGGAGGTCTGTGGAGAGGCGATATTGCGATTGCCGAACCAATTCCAGTCGCCCAGAATGATTTTGGTGGCCGGTTTAAGGGCGACGCGAGAGCGCTTGTTGGGCACTTCATCATTGACGATGGCGGTGCCGGTTTCGTTGCATCCTCCCCCGACAAACTCGACCCCAAACTCATTGAAGAACCAAGACATCAAGTAGCTGTTGCCCCAGCCGTCCCAACAAGTGCCCCTGTAAGTGCCATTGGGAGGAGAATATAAGGGATCTCCTATATCAGCCGGACAATGGCAAATACTTGGATTTTTAAGATAGGAGTAGAGCTGGCGATTGGTTTGGTTGAACCCTCCGCCATGCAGGCTGAATCCGGAGCCGTCAGTAATGCCGATGTTGGTGCCCGTCCCGCCGCCCCAGGTGGCCCAGTCATAGTAGGCCGGGTAATAGTCGCGGAAATCGTCAATATACATGTGAAGGCCAACCGCGATTTCGTGCTGATTGTTGACGCAAGAGTTCCTGGTGGCCTGCCTTTTGGCCGCCGCCAGGGCCGGCAAGAGCAACGCCGCGAGGATGGCGATAATGGCGATCACCACGAGCAATTCAATCAAGGTAAAACCGGTGCGTCCGCCCCCGGCCGCCGCGGGAAGGCCGGGGATTTGTTTGAGGACGGAACTTGATTTTTTGCACATGATTTTTGGGGAATTACACGCGCCCAGGCTCAAGATTCAATCGCACGGCCGGAATCTGCCGCGGGAACGGGTTGGGTCGCCCCAAACCCACTCTTGACGGGCTGGCAGAAACTAAAAGTCGTGGCGTTCATGGGTTCTCTGATGTGATGTTCAAACTATCGTGAAGCCTGTCGCTTGTCAATGGGGGGCAAGCAGCCGGCGAGGGCGCCGACTGAAACACGCGCGGGGGCGCGTGGTCCCCGGAATGTTTCGCGCTCCCGATCAATTCGAGGGCAAGCGGAGCGTGGGGGCGAGAGGGGCGATTTCCGGCAGTTCCTTCGTGGAAGCGCCGCCGCCGAGCTTGAGGAGCTTTTCGCCGCTGGGACGCACCATCCGCTCATAGCTGCCGAGGGCGTCGTTGTAGGCTGCGCCAGCCCTCTCCAGGCCGGCGCGGATTTTCTCGAAGTGGCCGATGAAGGTGGCGACGCGGTTGAACAACTCCTGGGCGGTGTCGGCGATCTCGCGCGCGTTTTCGGTTTGCGCGTGCTGCTGCCAACTGACGCTGACGGCGCGCAGGATCGCGATCAACGAGGCCGGCGTGGCCAGCAAGATCTGCCGTTGCGCCGCCCACAAGATCAACTCCCGATCCGCCTCCAAGGCCGCGCTGAAAAGCGATTCGGCGGGCAGGAAAAGAACGACGTTATCCAGCGCGCCGGGGAATTGGGCGGGGTAATCCTTTTTGGCAAGGTCCCTGATGGTGTCTTTGAGCTTGGCTGCGTGAAGGTTGAGGGCCTGGGCGCGGGCGGCGGGATCGGCGGCGTCGAGGGCCTGGAGAAAATCCAGGTCGGGAACCTTTGCATCAACAATAATGATTCGGTTGCCGGGCAAATGGACCAGCAGGTCCGGCTTCTTGTCGTCGGCCTGGGTTTGCTCGCTGAAATCGCAGTGGGGGCTGAGGCCGGCGGCTTCGACGACGCGGCGGAGGGTCTCCTCGCCCCAGCGGCCGCGGGCCTGGTTGGAACTGAGGACCTTGCGGAGCTGGAGGGTTTCGCTGGAAAGGGTCTGGCTGTTTTGGGCCAGGCCTTCCAATTGCTTTTTGACCTCGCCCAGGACGGCGGCCTGGGCGGTTTCGCTCTGTTGCAGGCGCCTTTGGTAGGTTTCCAATTGCTCTTTCAACGGCTGCACCAAGCCGGCGATGGCTTCCTGGCGGGTGGCGAGGTCGCCTTTGGCGGTTTCCTGGAATTTGGCCAGCGTTTCGTTGGCCAGTTGCAGGAATTGGGGCGCGCTCTGCTTCAAGGCATCGGCGCTCAGGGCCTTGAAGGTCTCGCGCAAATCGGCCAGGGCCTTGTCCTGGGCTTCCTTGGCGGAGCGGAGGCTTTCGGCGTAGGTGCTGCGGCTCTCCTCGAGCATCCTGTTGGCGGCGTTTTGATTGGCGAGGGCGGTCGCCAGCGCGGAGCTGGTCTGGGTGAGTTTGTCGCGCGCTTCGGCCAGTTCGCGTTCGCGCGCCTGGGCTTGCTGGCGCAATTCCTCCTCCAAGCGTCCATCGGGGGGGCGTCTTCGAAGAAAGCACAGAAGCCAGCCCACCGCCACGCCGGCGGCAAAAGCAATCGCGATGTAGCCACCCAGCGACATAACCATCAATAATGGGCGAGGACTTCAATCTCCACCTGGGCGCCGCGGGGCAAAGCGGCGACTTGCACGGTGGACCGGGCGGGGAAATCGGAGGTGAAATAGCGGGCATAGACCTCGTTCATTTGGGCGAAGTCGGCCAGGTTGACCATGAAAACGGTCGTCTTGACGACATGGGCGGTCGTCAAGCCCTGGTCCTTCAGGATGAGTTTGACGTTTTCCAGCACCCGCTCCGTTTGCGCCTTGATGTCGCCGGCGACCAGTTGGCCCGTTTCCGGGATGATCGGAATTTGCCCCGCGCAAAAGAGCAAGTCGCCTACGCGCACGCCCTGATTGTAAGGACCGACGGCCGCAGCGGCCCCGGCCGGCTTGATGATGGTCTTAGTCATAGGGGAGGGAGTCTAAAGATTGAGGATTGAGGTTTAAAGTTTTTTCCGCATTATCAGCGCGCATGAGCAAACCGGCGGTTCTCTTTCGCACGGCGACGACCGCGCTGGCGGTGGGCGCGGCGCCGCGCGTGGTGGGAACACTTTGCTCGCTGGAGCGGAGGGGCGAGCTCTTTGGCGACATCGTGGAGGTGCGCCTGGACAAGATTCGTTATGGGGCCGATTGGCTGGACCGTTGCGTGGCGCTTCAATCCGGGGGCAAACCGGTGCTCCTGACCGTGCGGCTTGGCGCCGAGGGCGGCGGCTGGGAGGCCGACGACCAAGAGCGGCTGGAACTCTACCGGAAGGGCCTGAGTGAACTGGCGGCCGTTGACGTGGAACTGAGGAGCGTGATCTGCCGGAAAGTGGCGCGCGAGGCCGCGCGTCTGCAAAAGGCCAGCGTCATTTCCTACCATGATTTTGCGAAGACGCCGCCCTTGCGCGAACTTTGCGCCATCGTCAAGGAGGCGCATCAAATCGGTTCCATCGCCAAAGTTTCCACCCTGATCCAGCGTGAAAGCGACGTGGAAGTGCTGCGCTCGTTGCTGCGGCGGCGATGGGCCAGGCCCTTGTGCGTCATCGGCATGGGCCGGGCGTGGACGAAGACGAGGATATCATTTGCGACGCGCGGCTCGTGCCTGACTTACGGTTACATTGACAAGCCGACGGCCCCCGGGCAAATGTCCGCGGCGGAGTTGGTGCGCCGGTTGCGGCGGGCCGTGGCTTCGTAGCGTGCAGGAGTGGGATTTCTTGACGGGTTACTCGAGGGAAACGGCGCGGCTTCCGTGCAGGGCGGAATCGAGGCAGGCGTTCATGACCTGCTGCGTTTTCAGGGACCACATCGGCCAGTCGTCGTTGAGTTTTCCGGCGGCAACCTGATTGGCGAAGTTGCGGAACATTTGCGAGTCCTGGGCCGGAGCGCGGCTCTCGGTGTGTTGGCCGGCGCAGTCGCAACACTTGACGCGCTCCTGTGCCCCATTGATCTCGAAGGAAGGCTCGTGAATGCTGGCCGGATGGACAAAATCGGCCAGGCGCAAATAGCCGCTGGCGCCGATGAGGTGGACCCAATCCTGATGACGGGCGCGGAAGCTGCAGTAAAAACCCAGCGAGGCGCCGTCGGCAAAAACCAATTCGCCGGAAAAATCGGCTGGGACCGCGGAGGGGCTGAGACGATTGGCGCGGGCGGAGAGGATTTTGCCGGAGACTTCGCGGGGCAGGCGCCAGTTCATCGCCCAGAGCGCGAAGCGGATGCAGTACCAGCCCAGATCGCCCAGGCAACCGGCCGGTTCCAGAGCGGAGTGGAGGCGGATGTTGGCGTCAAGAAACGATTGGTCGTTGGCAAAACTGAAAACGGACATGATGCGCCGGATGGGGCCGATGGTTTGGCCGTCGTCCAGAAGCTGGCGCAGGCGGCGCAGGCGGGGGTTGTGCATGAACATGACGCCGTCCATGAATTGGACGCGGTTTTGTTGGCAGGCGCCGGTCATTTCGCGGACATCGGCCAGGCCCAGGCCGCAGGGTTTTTCGCACAGGACGTGCTTGCCGGCGGCAGCGGCGCGCAAGACCCATTGCTTGCGCAACCCGGTGGGCACGGGGATATAGACGGCATCCACCTCGCTGGAAGCAATCAGGGCCTCGTAACTGCCGAGGGCGGCGGGCGTCCTCTCAGAGGGCGCTTCGCGCTGGCAGTCGGCGATGAATTGGCGGCAGCGGGCGGCGTCGCGGCTGGCGACGGCGGTGAGGACCGAATTGCCGCTGTCGCGGATGGCGCGCCAGTTTTGCCGGGCGATATTGCCCGTGCTCAAGATGCCCCAGCGAAGTTTATTCATCAGATTTGATTGCCTGAAGTGTTGAGAATGGGCGGGCCGGAGTCAAGCCATTCCCGAAGCCAATGGGGAGGGCAGCGGACGTTTCAACACATGAACATGTTCGAGTTCCAGGCAAGGGTCGGAATCGGAAGCTATACCGTTCCGAGCCTGACACACTCTGTTTCAACAGCTATTGTAGCCTCATTTTAGAGGGGTTCAAGCGTCTTTTTCTTGCGAATACTTGAATTTCTGGTATGAAAGAGTGTAAGATTAAGCTATGCTCACCCCATCCAACCGCGAGCGGGAGATATTCGATGCCGCCGTGGAATTGACTTCGCTGGAAGTTCGGAGTGCCTACCTTATCGGTGCTTGCGGGCAGGACAGCGAATTGCGCGCGCATGTCGAGGCGCTGCTGCGCGCGCACGAGCAGGCCGGCGGTTTTCTGCCGATGGACGACGCCAAGTCGCCAACCCCCGCGTCCACCCACACCCCTGTTGTGACGACGGGCATGTTTCCGGTAATGGAAAAAGCCGGTGATCGCATTGGCCGCTACAAACTGAGGGAGAAGATCGGCGAAGGCGGATGTGGCGTGGTGTATATGGCCGAGCAAGAGGAACCGGTCCGACGCAAGGTCGCCCTTAAAGTCATCAAGCTTGGCATGGACACCCAGAATGTCGTGGCCCGCTTCGAGGCTGAGCGCCAAGCCCTGGCCTTGATGGACCACCCCAACATCGCCAGGGTGCTGGACGCCGGCGCATCGGAGAGCGGCCGCCCGTTCTTCGTGATGGAATTGGTCCGCGGCGTCAAGATCACGGATTACTGCGACCAGAACCAACTGCCCACCCGCGAGCGGCTCGACCTCTTCGTCCAGGTCTGCCAGGCCATCCAGCACGCTCACCAAAAGGGGGTCATTCACCGCGACATCAAGCCCTCGAACATTTTGGTGACCGTCAACGACGGGGTGCCTGTTCCGAAGGTCATTGACTTCGGCATCGCCAAAGCCACCCAGGGGCGCCTGACGGACCATACCGTCTTCACGGCTTTCCAGCAATTCATCGGCACACCGGCTTATATGAGTCCAGAGCAGGCGGTGATGACCAGTCTGGACATTGACACGCGCAGCGACATCTACAGCCTGGGTGTGCTGCTTTACGAATTGTTGACCGGCCGGACGCCCTTCGACACTCAAGAGCTCATACGGGCGGGTCTGGACGAAATGCGGCGCACCATTCTAGAGAAGGATCCGGTCCGCCCTTCGACCCGGTTGAGAAGGCTGCAAGACGCGGATTTGACGACCGTGGCCAACCGCCGGCAGACCAAAGCGCCCAAGCTCATCCATGCTCTGCGGGGGGATCTGGATTGGATCGTGATGAAGGCGTTGGAGAAAGACCGTTCCCGCCGTTACGAGACATCCAATGGATTGGCGCGGGATGTTCAGCGCTACCTGGCCGATGAGCCCGTCGTGGCCCGTCCGCCAAGCAAGCTCTACCTGTTCCGAAAACTGGTGCGCCGGAACAAATTGGTCTTTGCCGCCGCAGCGGTCGTAACCACCTCGCTCATTCTGGGTTCGGGCGCTGTCACGGTGGCGGCATTACGCATCCAACGCGACGACAGGCAGATTCGAAAGGCGAAGGATGATGCGACGGAAAAACTGTGGGCCTCCTATTTGGCGGAATCCCGTGCCAACCGGGCCAGTGGCCACGCCGGGCAGCGGTTCGCGAGTTTGGAAGCGGTGCGAAAGGCGGCTGCCATTCGTCGGGACGTGACGGTTCGCAATGAAGCCATCGCCAGCCTGGCAGTGGCAGATCTGCGGGTGTCGCAACAGACCCTGCTCACAGGGCATGCCCGGAATGAACTGGCGCACGTGGACCTTAACCTGGCACGCTATGCAATGGTGGATGAAAATGGCCGCATCGCCATCCGGGGGGTATCCAACGACATGCCGGTCATGGTTCTGCCCGCCCCCGGATACAACCTGGAGGGAATTTTTGCATTCAGCCCAAACTCCAGATACCTCAGTGCGCGTTATTGGCATGAGCGTGAGGGAGAGCGCGCCCCGGGGGAGAGCGATTGGGTTTGGGATTTGGAACAGCAAAAAGCGGTGGTCCAAGTCCTGCAACAAGAAGCCGGTCGCTATGACTCGACCTTTAATCTGGCGGGCGAATTCAGCTCCGACAGCCGGCTTTTCGCATGCAGTCGTCCGGACGGGACGATTTCCATTCATGATCTTGGCACTGGCAAGGAACTTAAACGGGTCTCCGCCGGACGGCGGTTTAATTACCTTGCCCTGAATCCCGGAAACAGCCGGCTGGCCTGTTCCAGCGAGGAGGATGCCAAACTGGAAATCCGAGAAGTTGAATCGGGCCGGAATATCCTCACCTGGGCCTGCCCCTCAACCGTGAAAGCCATCGCCTGGAGTCCGGATGGCAAGCGATTGGCGACGGGGTGTAGTGATTTTAACATTTACCTCTGGGACGCCCAGAATGGCCAGCGCCTGAGGATTCTGGAGGGACCTTCCGCGCGCATCACGAGTTTAGTGTTCAATCATGCTGGAAATTTGGTTGCCAGCGCATGCTTTGATGGCTTCACTCGGTTATGGGACCCGGACAATGGTCTGCTTGTTGCGAGCCATCCCGGGGGCAGTTGGCAACTGCAATTCAGCCCGGATGACCGGCATTTGCTGGGCTGGCACCAATTCGCTCGATTCGGCTCGCTGGAAGTGGCCTGCAGCCAGGAATGCCGCCTGCTATACGTCCGGCGCAACGGAGGTGACCGTAATGACGTTACCAGCCCCGACTTCAGCGCCGACGGACGCATCCTCGCTGCTGGAACCGACGATCACGTGGGTTTTTGGGATGCTTTCTCTGGCAAGGAAATTGGCTCGTTCCTGCTGGATCGTTGTGATACGCACATTTTTTGTCCCGACGGACGGAGCCTGATTGTCATTGACAGGGCGGGCGGCGTGTCTTTGCGCGCTCTGGAACGGGGCGGCGATCCGGCCTCGATCGTTTACAGCCTGGGAAAGCCGCGCCGGTTGTTCGATGTGCGGGGGCTTCGCGAGGGTGCTCTCAGTCAGGACGGCCGGCATCTGGCGGTGACACATGAAGGGCAAGGAGCATCCTTCGTTTTTGATTTGCAGAATCCGTCCGCCAAGCCGGTCGTTCTTCAGCCTCATCCGCTGGTGGATCGCATCGCCATCAGCCCAAATGGCCGCTGGGTCGCGACCGCTTCCTGGCTGAACTCACTCGTCAAAGTCTGGGATGCCCAATCCGGCGATTTGGCGCGCGATTTGCCCGCGCCGGGCAGGACTGTCGTCGCTTTCAGCCCGGACGGTCGCTGGCTGGCGACCAGTTCGAGCGAATATCAACTTTGGGAAGTTGGCTCCTGGCAACCCAAAGGTCCGCCCAAGCCCGGCCACGAGCTTCCCGAATGGAACTTCACCGCCTTTAGCCGGGATGGCCGAATGATGGCCAGGACGATTGACGGGCACAGCATCCAACTCTTGGAGACCGCGACGGAGGAACCCGTGGCGACGTTGGAAGCGCCGGTTTCCAGCGGGGTGGCAAAATTCCAATTCAGTCCTGACGGCAGCCAATTGGCCGCGGTGCAACGAGACCAGCAGGTGCAGCTTTGGGACTTGCGCTTGCTTCGCGAGGAATTGGCGCAAATGCACCTCGACTGGGACCTGCCTCCCTATCCCCCGCCCGAGAAAACGGCTGCCCGTGGGCCGGTCACATTGGAAGTGGAATCGGCCACCTCCAGCCCAGCCCCAGCCCAATAAGCGGCGGTTGAATTTCATCGCGTTTTGGCCAGGAATAGGGTATCATTTCTTCCATTAGCAGCGTAACCCACATCATCGAGGCCATGCGGGGAGGCGACGCCAAAGCGGCAGATGAGTTGCTGCCGCTGGTGTACGAGGAATTGCGCATGCTGGCCGCGTTCAAACTGGCGCAGCAAGCACCGGATCAAACTCTCCAGCCCACCGCGCTCGTCCACGAGGCTTACCTCAGATTGCTGGGCGATGGAAATCATTCCTGGCAGGACCGCCGGCATTTCTTCGCCGCCGCCGCCGAGGCCATGCGCCACATCCTGGTGGATCGCGCGCGGCGCAAAGCGGCCTTGCGCCACGGCGGCGGCTTGCAGCGAATTGACTTGGACCAGGTGGTCGTGGCAGCGGAGACGCCGGACGAAAGCATTCTGCTTGTCAACGAGGCGCTGGAGAGGCTGGCGGCCCACGACGCCGAGGCGGCCGAATTGGTAAAACTTCGTTTCTTCGCCGGACTGACGTTCCCCCAAGCTGCCGAGGTTCTGGGCCAGTCCGAACGCTCGGCCAAGCGCCTGTGGGCCTACGCGCGGGCGTGGCTCTTCAAGGAAATTCAAAAACTTTAAGTGCCGGTTAATTGCCCTCCTTTTGCGGGCAACCCCATATACCGGCTCATTCTCACGCCACTTCCCGTTGGCCGGAACGGGCTTCGATCCGCCGCCAAAGTTTTTGGCACCTTCCTCCGCCGCATTTCGTTTGTATGGGTGGAATGTAGCTAAGCTCTATGACGAAATTCAAATGCTCTTGCGGACGGTTGTGCCTTCCCTGGATAAAGGCGCGCGCCGCCTCTTAAAAATCTTAAATCTATGAAAAACATTAAAAAATGCGGTCATTGTATGTTCCTTGTGTTGACAGCTCTGGCCGGCGTCAACCACGTTGCCGCGCAAGGCACGGCCTTTACGTATCAAGGCCATTTGGTCAGCGGCACCAATGCCGCCAACGGCAACTATGATCTGACCTTTGAGCTGTTCGACGCCACCACCGGCGGCAGCCAGGTCGGCAGCACGCTGACCAACCTCAACGTGGGCGTGACCAACGGAATGTTCACCGCCACCGCGGATTTTGGCGCTGTGTTCAATGGCGCCGCTTACTGGTTGGAGATTGGCGTGCGCACCAACGGCGGCAGCACCTTCACGGCGCTGAGTCCCCGCCAGGAACTGACGCCGGTGCCGTATTCGATCACGGCGCAAAACGTCACCGGCGCCGTTACGCTGGCGCAATTGCCGTCCGGCTTGGTGACGAACAATGAGACGAATGTGGCCTTTGTCAATTTGACGCTCAGCAGCAACCTGACTCTGCCCTCGCCGGCCGCCATTGATTCCGGCGGCAGCAGCCTTTTGCGCTCCGGTAACAATAACGACTTCTACGCGGGTCCGGGCGCGGGCAGTTTGACCAATTCAGGCAGCGCCAATACCGGGATAGGGGTTCTGTCGCTGCAGAACAACACGAGCGGCACGAACGACACGGCCCTTGGCTACGCATCGCTTGGCAACAACACTAACGGCTCCTACAACGTAGCCGTGGGTGAACGGGCGCTTGCCGGCAACACCAGCGGCAATGACAACACGGCGGAGGGCCGTCATGCAATGGTCAACAACGTAAACGGTATGGACAACACGGCCAGTGGCTATGAGGCGCTTGGCAACAACAACGGCTCCTACAACACGGCGAATGGATCGTCGGCGCTTTCCTCCATCACGAGCGGCTCGAACAACATCGCGCTGGGGTACCAGGCGGGTAACAACTATGGGCTGAGCGAAAGCAGCAACATTCTCATCGGCAGCCCGGGCGTGGGCGGCGATTACAACATCATCCGGATTGGCAACGGCCAGACCCAGACCTACATCGCCGGTGTGATCAATGGCAACGGCGGCGGCCTGACCAATGTCCCAGGCGCCTCCTCGATCAGGAATAATCCTGGGACGCTGAACTTTTTCGCCGGTCAATCCGCCGGTAATCAAACGATGACAGGAACTTACAATACGGGGGTGGGTGATGGAGCGCTTTCTGTCAATTCGACCGGCGACTATAATACCGCCAACGGCGCTTATGCGCTTGCCGCCAACACGGCCGGCGGCAACAACACGGCCGTTGGCGTATTTGCGCTTTGGCAGAACACCAACGGCAGCGGCAACACGGCCTTGGGCGCCGATGCGCTGGCTTACAACACCGGCGGCAGCGACAACACGGCCACAGGACTTGGAGCGCTGGAAAACAACACGTCCAGCGACAACACCGCCGACGGAGTGAATGCGCTGAACAATAACGAAGGTGGGTTTCAGAATACAGGCATAGGGTATGGCGCGCTTTCGGCCAACACGAGCGGGAACTACAACACGGCCACGGGTGCCGGTGCGCTTGGGAACAACAACGGCTCCGATAATGCCGCCTTCGGCGCCGGTGCGCTGGGTCTTAACGACAGCGGCACGAACAACGTTGCTGTGGGCGAGAGTGCGATGGCGTTCAACCAGACGGGTTACAACAACACGGCCACTGGCTATGCTGCGCTGGCGTTTAGCACGAGTGGTGTCAACAATACCGCCTACGGATATTACTCGATGGGCGGGACATTCTCGTCGAGCGGCGGAAACACGGCCACCGGCGGTTATTCCCTTTATGGTATCACCGACGGCTATAACAATACGGCCGCAGGCTACGAGGCCCTCGAAGACAATTCATCCGGGGTTGACAACATCGGCATTGGAGTGGCCACGTTCCAAATCAATGAGACCGGCTCAGGAAACACAGCCATCGGCACCTACGCGTTTCAGAACATGAGCATCGGCAGCGGCAACGTTGGAGTTGGCATGTACGCCGGGTACGACCTCGCCGAAGGCACGAACAACATTTACATCGGCAACTACGGCGATGAATACGATAACAATGTCATTCGCATTGGCCAGGGCCAGAGCGAGACGTACATCGCCGGGACCGTCAACTGCGGCGCCCTCATATCCGGCGCCCACACTTGCTGCGCCATCACCATTACCGGCGGATGCGACCTGGCCGAGCCGTTTCCCGTCTCGACGCCGGAGCAGCAGGTTGGCGAGGGCGCGGTGATGGTCATTGATGAGAAGAATCCGGGTCAATTGAAATTGGCCAGCCGCCCCTACGACACCAGGGTTGCGGGCGTGGTCAGCGGAGCCAATGGCATCAATACCGGCATCCAGATGCAACAGCAAGGATTGATGGAGGGAGGAAAGAATGTGGCGCTGACCGGGCGTGTTTATGTGCAAGCCGACGCCGCCAACGGGGCCATCGAACCGGGCGACCTGCTGACCACTTCCAGCGCTCCGGGCCGGGCGATGAAAGTCACAGACCACGTCCGCGCCCAGGGCGCGATTCTGGGCAAGGCCATGACGGGCTTGAGCGAAGGCGAAGGGATGGTGCTGGTGCTGGTTACCCTGCAATAGGCAGGACTGCGAGCATCGAGGAGGCACACTATGAACTCAACATCGAATGCCAATCAGGCTTTAAAAGCACTTTTCGGCGCAATCTGCCTGGGCTTGGTTTTTGGGGGGATTGCGTCGGCCAACGCGGCTGGCAGACAAGTGCTAAGCGGGCACGTGCCTCGCGAAGTCAAAGAACTGAACCTGCAACCGATTGGCCGACTCGCGGCCACGCAACATTTGGTCTTGGGCATTGCGCTGTCGGTGCGTAACCAGCCAGAGCTGGATCAATTGGTCAAAGATATCTATGACCCAGCCAGCCCGCACTTCCACAAGTATCAATCTGTGAAGGAAAATGCCGAACGATTTGGCGCGACCCCAACGGATTTCCAAGCGGTGGTGGATTATCTCAAAGCACATGGATTGACCGTAACGGCCACATATTCCAATCGGCTGTATGTGAGCGTGGACGGAACGGTGGAGAATGTTGAGAAGGCTTTCCAGGTGACGATGAGGGTCTATCAGCATCCGACGGAGGCGCGGACATTTTATGCGCCGGATGTCGAACCTTCGCTTGATCTGGATGTTCCGGTGGAGGGGATCAACGGCCTTTCGAATTTTCATTTGCCGCGAAACAGACAAGGAGGACCCGGAACGGGGCAAGGTGCCACTTTCCAGGGGAGCGATTTCAGGCACGCTTACGCGCCTGACGTCGCCAATACCGGTACGGGTCAAACAATCGGATTATGGTGCGGGAGCACCGCTTACTCGCCAAAGAGTATTTATGTTTACGAGACCAATTGTGGCCTATCCACCAATATTAACGTCAAGGCCGTCTCCGTCGGCGGTTTCGATACCAATTATGCCGGCGGGAACGACGGCGAGCAGTGCCTGGATATTGAGATGTGCATTTCCATGGCGCCCGGCGCGAACGTCAGGGAGTATGAGAGCGGCGACTTCGGCGGGGTTCTGTCACAAATGCAAAGCGAAAATCTATGCAAGCAGATGAGTACATCCATCGCCGTTTTACCTCCGCCTTCCGGCGGCGAAGCCACCCTCGAATTGATGGCGTCGCAAGGACAGTCGTTTTTTTGCGCTTCCGGCGATACCGCAGCCCTGACCGCCAGCAGCAGCATTTATTGGCCCGACTACTCGTCCAACGTCACGGTTGTCGGTGGGACCGAGTTGACCACGGCCAGCCCGGGCGGCGCCTGGCAATCGGAAACCGGCTGGTTCGGCAGTACCGGCGGAATCTGTGATAACGCAACGCTTGCCGAGCCTATTCCGTTTTGGCAAATCGGCGTTAACATGAGCCTCAACCAGGGTTCAACCTCCTACAGAAATATCCCCGATGTTTCCATGGTAGCCGACAATTTCTGGCTGGTATTTAGCAATGCCCAGATTCAAACACCCATCGGCGGCACCAGCGGTGCTTCTCCCCTCTGGGCTGGCTTCACCGCTCTTGTCAATCAACAAGCCGCGATCCAGGGCCTTCCCACGATTGGATTCCTCAACCCCACGGTTTATAGCATCGGCAATGGGCCGTTTTACACCAACGCCTTCCACGACATCACAACCGGCAACAATACCTGGAGCAACAGCCTCAGCGCCTACGACGCCACCAATGGTTACGATCTCGTTACCGGCTGGGGCACGCCCAACGGCATGGGAATGATCAATGCCCTCTTATCCTACGAAGGGGCCATCTGGGTGGACTTCAATTATACCGGAAGCACGCAAAACGGGACTTACAACCATCCGTTCCAAACGCTGGCGCAGGGTGTGAGCGCCGTTGCGACCGGCGGAACTATTTGGATCCGCACTGCCGGCAGCAGCTCAGAAAAACCGACCATCTCCAAGCACCTCACGATTCGCGCTAATATGGGCCCGGCCACCGTTGGCAATTAACTCCATCAACCCAATGCATGTTTATGATTACCCTGAAAAAAATAATCCCGCTCACCCTGCTCCTTGGAGTGCTCACGCCGGCACTCCACGCGCAATCTTATTCGATTGATTGGTATAAAGTCGCCGGCGGCGGCGGAACAAGCATCGGCACCAACGGCAGTAGCGTTTATTCCGTCAGCGGCACCATCGGCCAGCCGGATGCCGCCGGTGCGATGAGCGGCGGCGATTACTCTCTGACCGGCGGTTTCTGGAGCATTATTTCCATCGTGCAAACGGCCAACGCGCCCGCGCTGGGCATTGCGCATTCCGGCGGCAGCGTGGTAGTGTCATGGCCCTCTTCAGCGACAGGATTCACGCTGCAACAAAATACAAATCTGGCGGCGACCAACTGGACGGCCAGCGGTTATTCCATCACGACCGCCAACGGCACCAACAGCATCACCATCACGTCCGCGAGCGGAAAGCTGTTTTTCCGCCTGGCCCAGTAATGTTCCAAGACTCACTTTGTCGCCGCCAATTTAGCATGAAAAATATCAAAATACGCAGTCATCGTTGGTTTATCGCGCTGGCATTCTGCACTTTGCACTCCGCGCTCTCCACCGCCGAGGCGCAAGGCACCGCCTTCACCTATCAAGGCCGCTTGAATACCAATGCCGTCCCGGCCAACGGCCTCTACGACTTTGAGTTTTCGTTGTCCAATGCGCCCAGCGGCGGCAGCCAGATTGGCAGCAGGATCACCCAGACGGCCCTCGGCGTGACCAATGGCCTGTTCACCACCACCCTCAATTTTGGTGCCGTCTTTACCGGCAACGACACCTGGCTGGCCATCAGTGTGCGCAGCAACAGCGTTGGCAGCTATACACTCATGACGCCGCTGCAGGAGCTTACCCCCACGCCCTATGCCATGTTCGCCGATACGGCCAGCAATGTTTCGGGGACGATTCTGCCGGCGCAATTGCCGGCCTCGGTGGTGACGAACAATGAGACCAACGTGACGTTGGGCAATGTGACGGTCGGCGGCAGTCTGACCCTGGCCGAGCCCGCCACGATGTATGCCGGAAGCAGACTCCTTTTGCGCGCCGACGGAAGTTCCAACTTCTTCTCCGGCCCGAGTGCGGGCGCTGCGACAACCAGCGGCTCTTACAACACGGGCATAAGCGATTATGCGCTTTCCTCCAATTTGAGCGGCAGCTTCAACACGGCCATCGGCTTTGAGGCCATGATCGCCAACACCAACGGCAACTACGACACGGCCATCGGCTGCAACGCGCTTTTAGAAAACACGACAGGCAACGGGAACACGGCGACCGGCTTTGAGGCGCTTGTTTACAACACCATCGGCGACTTCAACACGGCCAGCGGCTATGCCGCGATGACTGCCAACACGACCGGCGGCGGGAACACGGCCACTGGAGTTGAGGCGCTTTACGCCAACGCCAACGGCAACAACAACGCGGCCTATGGTTTGCAGGCGCTTTTCCAAAACGGCGCCGGCAACAACAACGTGGCTGTTGGCTGCACAGCTCTCAGGGACACCACGAATGACAACAACCTCGTGGCCGTTGGCTTTTCAGCCCTCTACCAAGACAATGCCGGCAGCAATAAATTCACCGTTTCCAGCAACGGCGAGAACACGGCCATCGGCTATTTGGCTCTCTACCTGGACACGACCGGCGCAGGCAACACAGGCCTCGGCTATCAAGCTATTTACGTCAACACCAACGGCAACGGCAACACAGCCCTCGGCGATTCCGCGCTGGGCGCCCTCACGAGCGGCTCCAACAACGTGGCCGTGGGCTATCAGGCCGGCCTCAACATTACGACTGGCAACAACAACATTTACATTGGCAACGCTGGCGTTTCCGGCGACAACGGTGTCATCCGCATCGGCACGACCAATCTTCAGGCCAATGACACTCTTATCGCCGGCATTTGGGGCGTCACGCTGCCCGGCGGACAAGGGGTGCCCGTTTATGTGGACGCCGGCGGCCACCTCGGCACGGCGACCTCGTCAGGGCGTTTCAAGCAAGACATCCAGAGCATGGCCAACACCAGCGAGGCGCTTTATTCCTTGCGGCCGGTGACCTTCAAATATAAACCGGGGATTGACCCCAAAGGCGCGCCGCAATTCGGCCTCATTGCCGAAGAAGTGGATCAAGTGGACCCGGACCTGGTGGTGCGCGACGACAAGCATCAGATTTACACCGTCCGCTACGAAGCCGTCAACGCCATGCTCCTGAATGAATTCCTCAAACAACACCGCAAGGTTCAGGAACAGAGCACGGAAATTGAAACACTGAAGGGAAAGGCTGATAAAGTGGATTCGCTCGAAAAACAGTTGAATGAATTGAAGCAGATGGTGCAATCGCTCGCTGCAAGGAAATAAAGATCATCAAAAAAGTCGTTTTACTCTTGAGCCGGCTGGCCGCGGCATTGCCTCCTCAAAACTGAAATCGGCCGTGTTCGCGCTGGAAGCGCTGGTCGCCCAAGGAGTGCCGGCGGCCCGGCCGAAAAGGCAAAAAAAAGGGCTTGACTATTTGTATTAGTGTATTAAAGTTATGATACATTAATCGGAAGGCCCCGGTTTGGGCGGCCCGCCGATTCAAGCGCGATGCAGCTTCGAATCTCAGTGCAGGACGGCACGCCGATCTATCAACAGATCGTCGAACAGGTGAAGTACCTGGTGGCCGCCGGGCGGCTGAAGCCCGGCGATGATGTGCCGCCGATCCGTGTCCTGGCCGAACAACTGCGGATCAATCCCAACACGGTGGCGCGCGCCTATCTGGAACTGGAACGGGAGGGGATCGTGACCATGCGGCAGGGTTTCGGCACGACGGTGGCCCAGGTGAAGACGCTGCTGCCCCGGCGTGAAAAGCTCCGAATTCTGGCCGAACCCGCCGACGTGTTGCTGACCAATGCGCGGCACCTGAACATTGGATTGGAGGAGGTCATCATCCTCCTGCGCGAGCGGGATGCCGCCATGCAACCGGAATCAACCAAATGAAATTCCCATCTCCATCATCGGCCGAGGCGGTCATCGCCGTCAGCGGTTTGTCGCGTCATTTCGGGCCCAAGGCGGCGCTGGACGATGTGTCGGTGTTCGTCCCGCGCGGCAGCGTGCTGGGGTTGGTGGGGGAAAACGGGGCGGGCAAGACCACATTGATCAAACATCTGCTCGGCTCGTTGAAGGCCCAGAGGGGCAGCGTCCGGGTTTTTGGACTGGATCCGGTTCTTGACCCGGTGGGGGTGCTGGGGCGGGTGGGATATTTGTCGGAGCGGCGCGACTTGCCGGGCTGGATGCGGGTGGACGAGTTTATTCGCTATACGCAGGCCTTTTATCCGGGGTGGGATGAGCAATATGCGGGGCAGCTTTTGAAACAATTCCAACTGGACCCGGCCCAAAAGATCAAGACGCTCTCGCAAGGGCAACAGGCCAAGATAGGTTTGCTGACCTCTCTGGCGTATCGGCCGGAATTGCTGATTCTGGACGAACCCAGCTCGGGATTGGACCCGGTTGTGCGGCGGGACATTCTGGAGGCGATCATTCGCATGGTGGCCGAAGAGGGGCGAACCGTTCTGTTCTCGTCTCATCTGCTGGATGAAGTCCAACGTGTGGCCGATCACGTCGTCATGCTCCACAGCGGACGGGTGGTATTGAATGGACGGACTGAGGAGGTGCGGCGCGGCCATATTCTGGCCGTGCTGGCCTTTGAGGAGCCGCCGGCGACGGCGCCTGTGGTGGCCGGGGCGCACGCGGTCGCTGGGTACGGCTCCGAATGGCGGGTGTTGTTCGGCGGCTCGCGGCTGGAACTGGAAACGGCGGCGGCAATGATTGGCGCGCGCGTGATCGAGGAACGGACTCCCACGCTGGATGAGATACTGGTGGCGCGGGCCGGGGGAAAGGGGAGTTGATTTATGAATGTGGGCCGACTTGCGTGGCGAACTCCCACCGGCGCGATGCTCTGGGAAATCTGGGGCAGGCACAAGCTGAACTTCCTGTGGCAGGCAGTCGCGCTGGCAGCAAGCGTGTTCCTTGTCCTTTGGAAGGAGCACGGCGCGTCCAAGGATCTTGGGGACGTGCTGGGCTTCGTTTCATTTTGCTGTTTCCTGGGAGCTTACAGTCATTTGCTGGTTTGTTTCGGCTATATCGAGATGGATGCGCAGAAAACGCAGATCGGCTTTCCGGGGCGGTTGTTGTTGAAGCCGGTCAGCACGGTCCGCCTGGCGTTGGCGCCGATGCTGATTGGCGGCGCGATCACGGTGACGGTTTTTGCGGCATGGGCGGAATTGGTGTTGCGGCACCTGGTTGGCATTTCCGCATCCGACCTGCTTTGGACCAGCACGGTGCTGGTGTCGTTTCTTTGGTGGATGCAAGCGCTGGCCTGGGGCTTTCCGTTGCCGAAAGTCAGAATGCTGGCGGTCGTGATGGTGGCGGTGGCGCATTTTTTTGTGTGGCATATTCCGCAGAAGCCGGCGAGTGAGTGGCCGGGGTGGCGATGGCCCATTCTGGCTGCCTTGCTGGTGACCGCCGCGCCGGCTGCCTGGATGGGGCTGAAACTGATGCGACAAGGAAGATGGGAAGGCCCATCCCGGTTTTCCATGCTTTGGAGCCGCCTGCGCCTTGGAAGGGTGCCGGGGCGGCGCGGGAGGTTTGGATCGGCGTTCGGGGCGCAATTCTGGCTGGAATGGCGCAGGCAGGGGTGGCTGCTTCCCCGCATCGCGGGCGGGATGGCGCTGCTGATAGGCGGGGTTTTCGGGATTGCGTTTTTCCTGCTGCGCAGGATTTCGGGAGAAGCCGCGCAAGGCGGGGATTCCGAATGGGTGATGATTCTGAGCATGTTTGTCCTTTCGCTCTTGGTTGTGCCTCTGGTGCTATCCGTGGTGATGTCGCCCGTGCTGGCAAAGTTCGATCGGCTCCATGCCAGCGCGGAACTGCCGGTCTATATCGCCGTGCGTCCCATGCCCAATGGCGGTATTGTTATGGCGAAACTGGCGATGGCATTGGCGACGAGTGCGTTGACATGGCTGATCACAGTGGCCGCTTGTTTGTGGCTGGCGCTGATGGGAAAGGGAATCTTGATATCCAGGGCGGGATGGGTCACGCCGTATGGGACTGTGGCCTTCATGAGCGGATGCGTGCCGGTGTTGCTGGTGCTCTTCATTTGGACGTGGAAAAACCTGGTGGCCGGGATCGGGGCGTGTTTGACCGGACGCGCCTGGATTGGAGTGGCGTCCAGCATCTGGCGGCTGTTTCTCCTTGAGGGGGTGGGCCTGCTGGCTTGGAGCGCCTGGACCAATGTGAATTTCAGGGAGGCGCTGCTGCCCTGGCTGCCAGGAATTCTGATTGCGAGTCTGGCGGCGAAGATCGCCGTGTCGGCAACCGCTTTTGTTTTGGGGTTGCGTCGAAATGCCATCACAGCCCGCGCGGTCGGCTGGATTGTTGGCGGCTGGCTGGTGTGCGGCCTTTTCGTGGCCGGCTACGCGGGCCATGTTTGCAAAGCGATCCACAAACCGGACGTGTGGATTTGGATCGCGTTGGCCGGATTCCTGGTCCTGCCACTGGCCGATTTGGCCATTGCTCCGCTGGCTTTGGCGTGGAATCGCCACCGGTGAATTGCAGGCAGGATTGATCTGGCCGCCCACCCGACTGCGGGCTGGACAAACGGGGCCGGGACGGGCAGTGTGCGCGGGAACGAATGGAAAAGGATTTGTCGCCGTTGCCGCCGGTTGGTCGCGGCATCGCCTCCTCGAAACTGAAATCGGCCGTGTTCGTGCTGGAAGCGCTTAATTGCCTGGCTACGACGTACTACTATTACTACCTGTATTTCTATACCCAGAAGCAATTCCACTTTGGAGCGATGCAAAATCTGCTGCTGGCGTCGCTGCTGGGCTTTGTGTACGCGCTGGGGTCCTTCTTTGGCGGACGCTTCGCGCAAAGGTTCGGCTACTTTACCTCCGTCCGGCTGGGGATTGGGGTGATGATCGGGGCCTTTCTGGCGTGCAGCCAGGCGGGCACGGTATGGTTGACGATCGCGCTGACGGTGCTGGGCAGCCTCGGCATGTGTCTGACCTGGCCAGCCTTGGAAGCGCTGGTCACCGAAGGAGAGCCGGCTGCCCGGCTGCCCGGCTTGGTGGGGGTCTATAATTGCGTCTGGGCGGGCTTTGCGGGCCTGGCCTATTTCACCGGGGGCGCCATGCTGGAGAAATGGGGTTGGCAGAACATGTTTTATGTTCCCGCGGCGCTGTTGGCACTGGAACTGGGCCTGGCCGGCTGGCTTCATGGCAAGGTTCGCCAGGATTCTGTCCAGCCGGAGCCAGTGGTTCCGCCCTTGCTGAAGCCGACGGCTGAAAGCTGCCGGTCGCCTGTTTCGCCCGCGACGTTTTTGAAGTTGGGGTGGGTGGCCAACCCGATGGCCTATCTGGCGGTCAACACCGTCATTTCCAGCGTGCCGACGCTGGCTGGGCGGCTGGGATTCACGCCGATGCTGGCGGGATTCGTCTGTTCGATCTGGCTGCTGGCGCGGGCGGGGGCGTTCGTGGCGCTGTGGTTGTGGCCGGGATGGCATTACCGATTTCGCTTTTTGGCGACGGCCTACATTGTGATGATGATTTCCTTCGCGGCGATGCTGCTGGTGCCCAATCTGTGGGTGCTGGTGTTCTCGCAACTGCTGCTGGGGCCGGCGTTGGGATTGATCTATTACTCCTCCCTGTTTTATTCGATGGACGTCGGGGAAACCAAGGGAGAACACGGCGGCATCCACGAGGCGGTCATCGGCCTTGGCAACGGCGTCGGGCCGGGAACGGCGGCGGGGGCGTTGCGATTTTTCCCCGGCCATCCCGGCAGCGGCGTCTGGGCGGTGTGCGCGCTGCTGGCGGGTGGGTTGGCGGTGCTGTATTGGCTACGCTACAGAGAGCACGGAGCAGCGGGTTGATTCAGGGCGCCGACCGCCATTTGGCCGGCAAGGCCGCATGAAATCCGGCCACGCACGTCGTGCCCCAAGCCAAGAGGCCCAAACAGGCGAGGCGAGATACTCTCAGGCAGACTGTAACGATGCTCAAGTGTTTCATTTGACATTCGTTTGGCCTTCGATCAACTCCTTTGCTTCTTTCAGGAGTGCGTGGGCGATGATCCAATTCTCCCAATCCGCACCGATGTCGCCGCTTTCCAATTTCGGCAATTTCGTGTCGATAATTTCGACTCCTTTGGCCAAGGAGCTGCGGGCCTCCTCCGACCGCTTCAATTGGCACTGAGCCATTGCAAGCACCATCCAAGCCTTAGCGTAATCCGCATCACAGGGAGTAGGCCCTTCGGCTAGAGCCTTTTGTTCCCATTCTGCTGCGTTGCCAAAATGGCCTCGGCGATATTCGACCAACCCTTTGATGAACGGAATAAATGGATCAAGGCCGTGGATGTTTGGATTGGTGCGGAATTGAAAATTTCCGATAGCTTCTAAATCCACACCCGAACCTGGAAGGATGAGGCAGTCTTCGGCTATGTACATGTCGAACATTGCGTGCGTTTGACTCCCGTACCGTGCCATAACTTGCGAGCAATGACGGCGATAACCTGCGAGGTCGCCGCTCTGAACGAGGAGAGCCGCGAGCGACAGGTTATCGAGATTGAAAAAGTTCGTCGGTTCCAACTCGACCACATTGGAATAGTCCATTGCGGCGTCTTTCCATCGGCCATTCCGGACGCGGGCCTCTGCCAAAAGACGTAGCGAAGCAGTTATGTTTGTGGGCGACCAACCATCCTCCAGCAAAACAAGTAGCGCAGCATTGATGTTTGTGGGGGACCAACCCTGTTGCTCAAGTATGAATGTGAGATTCTTCTGTTGATCCTCCTGAATCCATCTTTTGAATTGAAAGGCATCGTTGTATTGAGTCAACAAATAGATGCAGATGCCCGTGCCGGTCATAAGAACGACAGCAATCAAAGTGGCGGCGGCGAAGCGCAACTTGTTCCGCCGCACCATCTTCTGAAACCGATACAGGTTGCTCGGCGGCCGCGCCAACACCGGCTCGTTGTTGGCGTGGTGCATTATGTCAGACGCCAACTCGTTCGCCGTTTCATAACGGCGATTACGGTCCTTCTCCAGGCACTTCATCACGATCCAGTCCAGATCACCGCGAACCAGATGGATGAGGCGCGGCGAGTCGGTCTGCCGCGCCCGGGCGGTGGTGGTCTGCTCCGCGGCGGCCAGCGTGCTCAACTTCTGGGATGGACGCGGCGGTTCTTCTTCGCGGATGATCCGGCGGATTTCATCAAAACCGGCTTCGACCAACCTCTTGGCATCGAATGGCGTTTTGCCGGTCAGCAATTCATAAAGCAGCACGCCCAAACTGTAAATATCGCTGCGGGTGTCAATGTCCAGCCCGCTCAACTTCGCCTGCTCTGGACTCATGTAGGCCGGTGTGCCAATGAACTGTTCGAGCGCGGTAAAGACGGTCTTGTCCGTCAGCGTCTGGCCGGCCGTGGCTTTGGCAATGCCGAAATCAATGATCTTGGGCACCGGCACGCCGTCATGATCGGCCACCAGGATGTTGGAGGGTTTGATGTCCCGATGGATGATCCCCTTCTGATGCGCGTGCTGAATGGCCTGACAGACCTGAATGAAAAGCTCCAGCCGCTGTTCGGTCTTCAACTTGTTTTCATCACAGTAGCGGGTGATCGGAATGCCCCGCACCAGTTCCATGGCAAAGAACGGTCTGCCCGTTTCGGTGGCTCCGGCGTCCAGCACCTTGGAGATGTTCGGGTGGTCCAGCAAGGCCAGCGCCTGCCGTTCGGCTTCGAACCGGCCCAGGACTTCCTTGGTATCCATGCCAGGCTTGATGACCTTGAGCGCGACGCGGCGCTTGATCGGCTCCTCCTGATCAGCCATATAGACCACGCCACAGCCGCCTTCGCCGATTTGTTGCAACAGTTTATAGCGGCCAATCCTGTCGCCCGGCTTCTCCGTCAACTGCATGGAAACCGCCATCGTTTTTTCAGGGCCAACGGGTGGTTCAGTCGCCTGAAGCAGCGCCTCAACGCGCGCACGAAGTTGAGCATCCCCGCCACAAACCTCTCTCAAGTAAGCGGCGCGCTGCTCTTGCGCCAATTTCAATGCGGCCTCAAAAACAGCTTCTTCGCGTTGGACAGAATCACTCACGGGACGGAATGCAACGTCCTTGCTAGCAAATCACGCCCGGGACGCAAGGAAAAACGGGGGCGGCGCAGGCCGCCGCACGGCTGGCTCATGAAGGGCCGGATGAAAGGGTGGAAAATCTCCTCACCCCAAGCCCCTCCTCCACGAGCGTGTGGAGGAGAGAGAAGACGCGAGCGTCTGCCATTCATGAACCAGCCGTGAGAGCGCCGCAACTTTGGCTTTAAAAGCAAAAGTGGGGGCGTTAGACTCCGCCACATGGCTCGCAAAGAAGCGTCACGGTCTCAATCGCACGGTCTCAATGACGTCCTGGGCATCATTCTGGCCGCTGCGGCGCTGCTGTTGGCGGTGGCGCTGCTCTCGTACGATCCGCATGATCTGCGCTTCAATGTCACCTCGCCCAACATTCCGCCGCACGACTTGGGCGGCCCGCTGGGAGCGTGGACGGCGTGGATGTTGTTTTCGGTTTTCGGCGTTGGGGCGTTCATGATTCCGCCGCTGCTGCTGATCTTTGGCCTGAGCTATCTCATTCCGTTCTTGTCTTACTTGCAGCGGCGCTGGTTGTGGGGGGCGGCCTTGCTGCTCTGTTGTGTATGCCTGGCCAGCCTTTTCGACGATAATCACTCGTGGCGAAGGCATTTGCGGGAAGCGGTCAGCGCCCCGAGCCTGGGCGGCTTCATCGGCAAGGTCCTCAACACTTATGTCTTGAATTACGTCGGCCAGGTCGGCGCGACCATTGTCCTGGTTGCCGTTTATCTCATCAGCCTCATTTATCTGACCAATTTCCAACTGGGCGAATGGTGCCGCCAATGGTGGGCCATCCGCTTCGGTGGCGGCACGCCGGCCAGAAGCGGCAGTGAAAACGACCTCGAACGCCGCGCGCGGGAATTGGAGAGACAGGCCCGCAAATTACAGGAGCAACTGGACAAATCCGCCAAGACCGCCGTGCCCAAGGTGCTGGAACCGACCGGATTGGGCGCCGACCTCCGGCCAGTGCCCGAACCCACCGTGCGTGATTTGAGCGTTCCGCAGGCCAAGCCGGGCGAACGGCCCAAAACGCCGCCGGCCGAACCGCTCAAAGCACCCGCGCCGCCGGAGGAAGGCGTGGTCATTGCCGCCAAGGAAGTTGGCGCCGCGACCACAGCGGACGTGTTGGGAAAGCCGGCCGAAGCCAAAGCGGAGCCGCCCGCCCCTGTTGTGAAGGAGGAAGAACCGGCCGAAGCCGCGAAGGCCGGAGATCTCGAAGCCTCCCCCGCCCAGGCTTTGGCCGCCGGCGCCGCGCCATCCGCGCCCAAACCCAAGCCGCCTCCGCGCAGACCCAAACCGATCGCCGTTGCCGCCGCGCCCAAGATCGGAAACTACGTGCTGCCGCCGCTGGAGTTCCTGCAATTTCCCGACACAACCGTCAAGCCCAGCGAATCCAAGGAGGAACTGATGGCCAACGCGCGGCTCATGCAGCAGACGCTGGCGCAATTCGACATCGAGGTCGCCCTGGGCGATATTACCAAGGGGCCGACCATCACCCGCTATGAACTGCACCCCGCGCCGGGGGTCAAGCTGGAGAAGATCGCCAGCCTGAGCAACAACATCGCCGCGGCGCTGAAGGCCGAGCGCATTCACGTGCTGGTTCCCGTGCCGGGCAAGAGTTCGGTGGGCGTGGAGGTGCCCAACGCAGTCAAGACCAAAGTCATCATGCGCGACGTGTTCGACACCGAGGAATGGCGCTCCACCAAGGCGCGCATCCCGCTGGCGTTGGGCAAGGACGTCTATGGGCAGCCGATCGTGGCGGACCTGGCGGAGATGCCGCACCTGCTCATCGCCGGCAGCACCGGCTCGGGCAAATCGGTCTGCATCAACGCCATCATCACCTCGCTGCTCTACAAGTTCGCGCCTGACCAATTGCGTTTTGTGATGATTGATCCCAAGGTGGTGGAATTGCAGCAATACAACAGCCTGCCCCACCTGGTCGTGCCGGTGGTGACCGATCCCAAAAAGGTCATCCTGGCCTTGCGCTGGGTGGTCAACGAGATGGAAAAGCGCTATCAGATTTTCGCCAAGGTCGGCGTGCGCAACATCCGCTCCTTCAACGAGCGCCCCAAGCACAAGCCCCTGCCCCCTTCGGAGCCGGAGCTGCCCTTGATGTCCCGCAAGGAAAAGGTCGAAGCCAGCTCCGACGGTTTCGCGGTCGAACTGGACGAGGAGATTGTCGTGCCGCGCGACGAGGAGATCGTCATCCCGGACCATCTGAGCTACATCGTTGTTATTATTGACGAATTGGCGGACTTGATGCTCGTGGCGCCGGCGGACGTGGAAATGGCCATCGCGCGCATCACGCAAATGGCGCGGGCGGCGGGCATCCATTGCATCGTGGCCACGCAGCGGCCCAGCGTGGATGTCATCACCGGCGTGATCAAGGCCAACATCACCGCCCGCATCGCCTTTCAAGTCGCCGCCAAGGTGGATTCGCGGACGATTCTCGACGCGATGGGAGCGGACAAATTGCTGGGCAAGGGGGACATGCTCTATCTGCCGCCCGGCTCGGCCAAATTGATTCGCATCCAGGGGTCGCTCGTCACCGACGGCGAACTGCAACGGATCGTGGATTTCATCGCCGCGCAGGGCAAGCCGAGCTATGAGGTGGAAATCCACGAGCAGTTGCAAAAGACGGGCGGCGGCCTGGAAATTGAGGACGGCGGCAGCGGCGAGGACGAGGAACTCATCCAGCAATGTATCGAAGTCATTCGCAGCGAGCAAAAGGCCAGCGTCTCGCTCATGCAGCGCCGGCTGCGCCTGGGTTACACGCGGGCCGCCCGCATCATGGACGAGTTGGAACTGCGCGGCATCGTCGGCCCCAGCAAAGGCGCCGAGCCGCGCGATATTCTCATTGACCTGGACGGCGGCGGCGCCGACGGCAACCCGCCCGTCTCGGAAGAGGAACCGTTGCCGTGAAATAAATTATGCTTGTCGTTCACGTTCACGTCCGCGTCAAACCGGAGTGCGTCCAGGCTTTCCTGGAGGCGAGCCGGGCCAATGCGCGTGAAAGCGCGCGCGAAGCCGGCATCGCCCGCTTTGATTGCCTCCAGCAAGCCGACGATCCGACCCGGTTTGTCCTGGTGGAGGCCTATCGCGACGCCGGCGCGCCGGCGCGGCACAAGGAAACACGCCACTACCAAATCTGGCGGGACGCCGTCGCGCCGATGATGGCCGAGCCGCGCGCCAGCGTGAAGTTCTCCCTGGTTCCCCCGGACCAACCGAACGGGTGAGCATGCGTTTCGAGTTTGCCACATTGTGGCAGAGCCGTCCCGGCTCTGTCTGTCGCGAGTCAAACAGGTGAGCATGCGATTCGAGTTTGCCACGGCCCGCCGCGTTCTTTTCGGCCCCGGCGTTTCGCGCGAGGCGGGCGCGCTGGCGCGGGCCTTCGGCAACCGCGCGTTGGTGGTCACCGGGCGCGACACGGCCCGCGCGCAGTTCCTGACGAGCCTGCTGCGGGAAAACCAGGTGAGTTCCTTGCTCTTCCCGGTCGCCGGGGAACCAAGTGTTGACACCGTCCGGCAAGGCGCCGCCCTGGCGCGAACGGAGAATTGCCGCTTGATCATCAGCCTGGGCGGGGGCAGCGCGCTGGACGCGGGCAAGGCCATCGCCGCCATGCTGGCCAATCCGGGTGACGTGCTGGATTACCTGGAAGTCATCGGCGGCGGCAAATCTTTGGGAAAGCCCTCGGCGCCGTTCATCGCCGTGCCGACGACGGCGGGCACTGGCACGGAGGTGACGCGCAACGCGGTGCTGGCCTCGCCGGAGCATCGGCAAAAGGTCAGCCTGCGCGGAGCGTCCATGCTGCCCAGTGTGGCGCTGGTTGACCCGGAACTGACTTGGGGCCTGCCGCCGGCCATCACCGCCGGCACCGGACTGGACGCGTTGACCCAATTGATCGAGCCTTACGTCTGCCTCCGTGCCAACCCGATGACCGACGCGTTGTGCGTGGAAGGAATGCGGCGGGTGGCGCGCTCATTGCGCGTTGTGTTCGAGGATGGCCGCAATGCCGGCGCGCGCGAAGACATGGCGGTGGCGAGCCTCTTTGGCGGAATGGCGCTGGCCAACGCCGGTTTGGGCGCCGTCCACGGTTTTGCCGGGGCGATTGGCGGCATGTTCAACGCGCCGCACGGCGCCATCTGCGCGGCCCTTCTGCCGCGCGTCATGGAGGCGAACCTGCGCGCGCTGCGCCGGCGCGAACCGCGCCACGAGGCCCTGACCCGCTACGAGCAAATCGCCCGCTTGCTGACGGGCAAAGCGGCCGCCACCGCCGACGATGGCGCGGCCTGGGTCGGGAAATTGGCGCGCGATTTGCAGATCAAGCCGCTGGGCGTTTATGGAATGCGCCGGGAGGACGTGCCGGAAGTCATCGAGAAGGGAGCCAGGGCCAGCAGCATGAAGGCCAACCCGATTGTGCTGGCGCCGGAGGAGCAGCGGGAGATTCTCGGACGCGCCCTGTAGAAAGGCCCCTTGACTGATGGGCATCTGGTTTGTAGATTTCTTGCATGAGCACGGTTGTGGAGATCGAATCGGCGCTGCCAAAGTTGACGACTGAGGAACTGCGGCGTGTCGAGCGCGCCGTGCATCAACAATATCGCCAGCGCCACGACGAAATTGTTTGTGATGATTCTTACGGCGTGGTCACGGAAGCCGACCTGATCGCTTCTGCCGAGCAGGCCTTTCTCGCTTACGACAAGGAGGAGCAGGAACGTGCTCAACGCCAACCGCGGTGAAGTCTGGCTGGTGGATTTGGGCATGGCTGCGAAAGCCCGTCCGGCAGTTGTTTTCAGCATTCCTTTTCTGGATAATGAACGGGCGGTCTATGCCATCGTCCCTCACACCACGGCTGTGCGAGGGGGGCGTTTTGAGGTTGTATTTGATGTGCCCTGGCTTCAGCACGGCGCTTTTGACGTTCAGGGCCTCCGCCATATTCCCGGTTCGGTGTTCATGCGCAGAATTGGCGCATTGAGCCTGTCCCAAATGGACCAGATCACGGCTGCCACGAAGACTTGGCTTGGAATCATCTAGCATCACGGTGGTCCGGATCAATTCTTCCACGGGCTTGGCCGGGCGCTTAAGCCCGTTCCATGTACTTTCCCGTGCGCGTATCCACCTTGATTTTTTCGCCCGTCTTGATGAACAGCGGCGCTTGCACCGTGATGCCCGTTTCCAGGATGACCGGCTTTTGCACGTTGTTGGAGGAATCGCCCCGGATGCCCTCCGGCGCGTCGGCGACCTTGAGCACCACGCTGGATGGCAGTTCAAGCGAGACGGCCTTGTCTTCGACAAAGGTCACCGTGACCGTGGCGTTTTCCACCAGGTAATTCTTGGCGTCGCCGACGATGTCCGGCGCCAGCGTCGTTGTTTCGTAAGTTTCCGGGTCGGAAAAGACGAAATCGTCGCCGTCCTTGTAGCTGAAATCCATTTTGCGGGTCATCATCGGGACGACCTCGATTTTCTCGGTGGAGCTGAAGCGCACGTCGGAGGCCTTGCCCGAGCGGATGCTCCGAAGGGTCGCCTGGACGAAGGCGCGCAGGTTGCCCGGCGTGCGATGCTGCGTTTCCAGGACAACGGTGATGTCGCCATTGTAATTGATGGCCATGCCTTTGCGTAAATCGTTTGCTGATGCCATAAAAGTCGTTGTTCAACCCGCCCTCCCGTTTTATGGACGGCGGGGGAGGAAGGTAACGGAGCTTTGGCAAAAAGCAAGCCCGAAATGAAGTTTTCCTGGAACCCTGGCTGGTTCGAGGCAGGGCGAGCCGCCCGGCGAGCAGACTTCATCCTTCATCCTTTAGTCTTCTTCCTTTTCACTGCGGAGCGGTGACGTAGAAACGCCAGTCGTAATTGGAGGCGTTGGTGTCCGCAAATTGCGCCAACCCGTTGCTGTCCGCCACAACGCTGCCAAGGTCCAGCCAGTTCATCAGGTCCGTGCTGGCCTGGAAATCGAAGCTCTCCCCGTTCGTGCCTTGCGCCTGCAGCAACACCGTCCCGTCCGACCGCCGTTGGAGGCTGACAGGCGAGTACTTGATGGTCACAATCTCCGTCCCGCCCGCCGCCGTGGTTTCATACCCCGTGACATAGACGTTGCCATTGTTATCCACCGCGATGGCGTTGCCCGCGTCATCGCCGTTGCCCGGCCCGTTATACCGTTGCACCCAGATTTGATTCCCATTGTTATCATACTTTATCGTCACAATGTCATTGCCGGAGTTGGTTCCAGGGGAGTGACCGGTAACAAAGGAGTTATTCGCAAAATCAACAGTTATAGCACCAGCTGCGCTTGACCCAAACGGCGGTTGCGGGAAGTGATTTGTCCACACCGCTGCGCCGTTCGAATTTAGCTGAAAAGTAGTCCAATAATAGCTGGACGTCCCATTATATGCGTAGGCAGTCTGTCCGGTCAATAGTACATTCGTGGCACGATCCAAAGCCAATCCTTGCACCGGACCGTAATTATAGGATGGATACGCGGCCCACAAAAGGCTCCCATTACTACTATAGTTAAACGTGTAGTACCCGTAAATGTCGCCACGATAAACGTTTGCTGACAGATAAAGGTCATTCCCACTGTCGAGTGCGGCGCCCTCAACCTGCACCGTAGCAGCCGGGCCTTGATCATTAGCGACCACCCAAAGCTGATTGCCATTGGAATCGTACTTGACGATCGCCAACTTCACGTAACATCCTCCTTTAAAACAATACCACGTATCAGCACCGGCCACATAAACATTTGTGTTGCCATCTACCAGAATGGCCTGAGACAGCGTCGGCCCTACGTCAACATAGGTTGTAAACCATATATTGCTTCCCATAGGATTTAATTTTACTGTATTAAAGTCGGTCCCAAACCCGGTGACATATACATTCGCGCCGGCGTCCACAGCAAGGGCCGTTCCGCTATATGGCGCAGTCCATAGCTGGTTTCCGTTCGAATCGTACTTTACGGTCAGTGCGCTGCCCGTCACGACGACATTGTTGCTGTTATCGAGGACAAGGCCGGTCGGTGTGGCGGATGGATAGCTTGTTGAGTCATAACGCGTAGCCCAAAGCTGGTTGCCGTTGGGCGCGTATTTGATCGTAACGTAGCCGAGGTTTGAAAGGGAGTTTTGGGAAAGCCCCGTAACATAGATATTCCCGGTTGAGTCGAGCGCCATCTTGACGGCTTCATTGGTCCCGTTGGTAATGCCGTTGTTGTAACGGGCGACCCAGGCTTGCTGAATCTGCGCCTCGGTCGTGAGAGCCGTCAGCAGGGCGGTTAAAACAGAACAAAGGATCAGCCGCACTGGCGAAAGGGTTTTTTGGCCGAAGGCCAGTGAGGGCGACGACCTCGCTGCCGAAACTGTTGAATCGTTGCCCATTTTCATGGATGCCTTTATGGAAAGGGCAAGCCGCGGTTGAAAAGGACGAGGCGAACATAAAGACTCCCTGTTGGAAGATTCCAGCCGACACTGCGCTGAGTTCCAAGCCGACTGTCCATAATGGAGGCTTTCCTAATTCGAATACTATAGGAGCCTCCCTTATTGTTCCAAAAACGTCAAGTGGTTTTTGCGGGTGTTCTTAATGTTCGACACTTTGGGTTGAAGAGGAGATTATGATTAGGATTAGGATTAAGATTAGGAGAACCGACGGGCGGAAGGAGATGCAGCCGCTTGACAACCGGCGGCGGAAAACCTTATCTTGCGAACAGATTTATTGATGTCTTTTTCGTTCACTTTTCTCGGTTCGGGCACGTCGCAAGGGGTGCCGATCATTGGCAAGGATTATCCGCCCGCCTTCCTGGCCAATCCCAAAAACCACCGCACGCGGCCTTCCATCTACGTGGCCACCGGCGCGGTCAAGCTGGCGGTGGACACGACGCCGGAATTCCGCCTGCAAATCCTGCGGGAAAACATCCGCTGGCTCGACGCGGTGCTCTTCACGCACGCGCACGCCGACCATATCATGGGCCTGGACGATTGCCGGCGGTTCTGCGATTTGCGCGGCGGCACGGCGCTGCCCATTTACGCCAGCGCGGCGACGATGAAGGTTTTGCGCCGCGTTTTCATCTATGCCTTCCGCGCCAAAACCATTCCCAAGGGCTATTTCATCCCGGAGCCGCACATCATTGACGGGCCGTTTGCCTTGGGCGATCTGGAGATCACGCCGCTGGATTTGCCGCACGGCTCCGTCACGACGACGGGTTTTCTGTTCCGGCAGGGCAGCCATAAACGGCTGGCTTACTTGAGCGATTGCAAAGAAGTCCCGCCGCCGGTCCTCGAAGAGGTGCGCGGTGTGGAAGTGCTCGTGCTGGACGCCTTGCGCCATGCTCCGCATCCGACGCATCTTTGCCTGGACGAGGCGCTGACGGCGGCGCGGCGAATCGGGGCGGGACAAACCTATTTCACGCACTTGACGCACGATTACGATCACGACGCCGCGCAAGCCGAGTTGCCGCCGCGGGTGGAATTTGCTTACGACGGCTTGCGCGTCGAGACGGCTTGAATGATCGTAAGAGGCATGTTGATGCGGGCTTGTTTGGCGGCGGCGGTGAGCCTGGCGGCGGGCGTTTTGACGTTGCGCGGCGCCGAGGCCGGCGATTCCGTCGTCGTGATCTACAACTCGCGGATGCCGGAATCGCGGGACGTGGCGGAGCATTACGCGGCGCGGCGGGAGGTGCCGGCGGACCGGGTCATCGGCCTGGAGCTGCCCGGCGGCGAAACGATGTCGCGCGGGGAGTATCGGGGGCAATTGGAGGAGCCGTTGCTGAAATTTCTGGAGCGGAAGAGACTTTTCGTTTACCCGCCGGCGGAAACCGCCGCCAACCAGAGCGATGTCAAACCCATCGAGGCGACGGTGCGGTACGCCGTCCTTTGTTATGGAGTGCCGCTGCGCATCGCCGAAGACCCCTCGCTGGTGGAAGCGGGCGCGGAAAAATTGGCCGAGCCACTGCGGCGCAACGGCGCGGCGGTGGACTCCGAGCTTTGCACGCTGCCGGTCAAACGTCCGAGCCTGCCGCTGGCCGGCATCAAGGCAAATCCTCTTTACGGGGCCACTCATTGGCAGTGGCTGGACCCCACCAACGGGTTGCTGCTGGTGGCGCGATTGGACGGTCCCAGCGCGGCCATTGCGCGGGCCTTGGTGGACAAGGCCATGGAGGCCGAATCCAACGGGCTTTGGGGCCGGGCCTATTTCGACTTGCGCGGCCTGACCAACGGCGCATTCAAAGAGGGCGACGACTGGATCGGCGGGGCGGCGGAAATCACGCGCCGTTTTGGTTTTGAAACGGTGGTGGATAACAAGCCGGAGACCTTCCCGGCCGCCTTCCCGATGAGCCAGATCGCCCTCTATGCCGGTTGGTATAATGACAACGTGTCGGGTCCCTTCGCACGGCCCAAGGTCGAGTTCATGCCGGGGGCATTCGCCTATCATTTGCACTCTTTCAGCGCCCAATCGCTGCGCACGGCCACCCAGCATTGGTGCGGCCCGCTGCTGGCCGCCGGCGCGACGGCCACCATGGGATGCGTGGACGAGCCTTTCCTGGACGGCACGCCCAATGTGGATTTGTTTTTTTCGCGCTGGCTGCCGGGCGGATTCACTTTTGGCGAGGCGGCTTATGCCAGCCAAAGAGTGTTGTCATGGCAGACGACGGTCATCGGCGACCCGCTTTACCGGCCCTTCGGGAAAAGTCCCAGGTCGCAACACGAGGCATTGTTGAGCCGCCACAGCAAGTTGATTGAGTGGAGCTATCTCCGCTATGTGAACGAGAGACTGGTCCTGGGCGCCACGCCCGCCGAGATGGCGCGATACCTCCGGGACCCCGCCGTGCCCCAGGAGAGCGCCGTGCTGGCCGAGAAACTGGCGGACCTGTGCCAGGCGGATGGTCAATACGAATTATCCGTCCAATCCCTCCAGCGCGCCCTGCGGCTGGAGCCGGCGCCCCAACAGAAGGTGAGATTGACGCTGACACTGGGCGAGCGGCTGGCTGCCGCCGGCCACGAGGCGGAGGCGCTGGCGCTCTACGAGGATTTTTTGAAGCAATGCCCCGACTACCCGGACGCGATCGGACTTTACACCAAGATGGAAGCGCTGGCCGCCAAGCTGCATCGTCCCGCCCAGGCCGAAGAGTACGCGCGGGAAATCGCCCGCCTCACCGGCGGCAAATGACACTTAGTTCAGCAGTTGTTATCAGCCACAAAGCAACACAGCGCGGCAAGCCGCAACCACAAAAGACGGTTTGGACAGGATGCAGCGTTCGACAGAATCTCACCCTGCCGTTGAGGATGTTGGCGTGTCGTTTGCATCCGGTGCCGTGGCGGGCTTGAACAAGGTCAAGAGCATCGAGAATTGCTCTGTGGCCTTCACCGCATGCGGGACATTGGGCGGCATATACAGCAGGTCGCCCGCTTTCAGCTCGCGCGGCTTGCCCGCCAGCGAGAATTCACATGCGCCCGACAGAATTTGAATCAGCGCGTGCTGGGTGGAGGTATGTTCGGTCAATTCCTGGCCCGGCGCGAACCCGAAGAGCACCATGCGCATATTTTCCGTGCGCAGCAGGGTGCGGCTGACGACGCCGTTGGGCGCGTATTGGGTTTCGGCGGCGAGCGACAGGATTTTTTCGCGTCCGGCATCAATGAGCGGTTGTTCATTCATGCCGGCAAGATAACAGTTCGCCGCCGCCAGCGCCATGCCCCGGTTCAAACATTCCTCATTTAAATAATCGCGGAATAATGTTGCAAAGGGGTCCATTCTCGGTTAGCAATTGTGGAAAGAAAGTCTTTTCGTATTAGCACTGGTAATCAGCACCGCGGGTGCCGCGATCGGGCTTTCGCTTGTTGGCTTGGAACAGGAAGAGATTTATGTCAAGAATCACCATCCCATCCTGGCGCTCTGTTGCCGTCCCTCCTCACTGCCGTCTCCGCTTGTGCGCCGTGTTCTTCGCGCTGGCGTGGCTGGCCCTCAGCCCCGCGCCGGCGCAAACCACCAATTACGCTCTGGGCACGACCAATCTCTTGGTGGGTCCGGCCGCCGGAACGAATAGCGTCGTGCTCGCAGTCGCGCCCCAAACCGCCACCTGGACCGCCACGACAAATGCTCGGTGGTTGCATCTCAGTCCGGCGAACCAAAGCGGCACTGGCAGCACGAATCTCATCTTCAGTTACGATGCCGATCCTGGCCCGACGCGCTCCGGCACCCTCACCGTTGGCGGCCAGACGCTCACCGTCACCCAAGCAGGTTCAACTTATGTCGCATCTAAACCGGTGATTACATTGGTGTCCTCGGGACTGGACTTACCGTACGGTGTGGCAGTGGACGGGGCGGGCAATGTTTACATCGCCGACTTCTACAACGAAGCGATCGAGAAGTGGACGGCGTCCAACAACACCGTGACCACATTGGTGTCCTCGGGATTGCATTATCCTGATGGCGTGGCGGTGGACGGGGCGGGCAATGTCTATATCGCAGATTACGGGAACAACGCGATCAAGGAATGGACGGCGTCCAACAGCAACCTGACCACATTGGTGTCCTCGGGACTGTCTGGTCCCGGTGACGTGGCGGTGGACGGAGCGGGCAATGTTTACATCGCAGATTCAGGAAACAACTCAATCGAGGAGTGGATGGTGGCCAACAGCAATGTGACCACGTTGGTGTCCTCGGGACTGAACTCACCCTTCGGTGTGGCGGTGGACGGGGCGGGCAATGTCTATATCGCAGATTCAGGAAACAACTCAATCAAGGAGTGGACGGCGGCCAACAGCAATGTGACCACGTTGGTGTCCTCGGGGTTGAACGAACCCGAAGGCGTGGCGGTGGACGGTGCGGGCAATGTCTATATCGCAGATTCCTGGAACGATTCGATCAAGATCTGGACGATGGCCAACAGCAACCTGACTACATTGGTGTCCTCGGGGCTGCTTGCTCCCGGTAATGTGATCGTGAACGGCGCGGGTAATGTTTACATCGCAGATTCCGACGGCTTTGCGATCAAAGAACTGCCATACGCTTTCGTGGACCCAACCGCCCGATTGGAAACTCTGGCCGCCGGCAACGATGCCTTGCCAGTGGTATTGCCCGCCACGGCCAATCTGCTGGCTCCATTGAACCCGACCAGCGACCAGTCGTGGCTGACCCTCACCGGCATTACCAACGGCGTGGTAAACTTTTCCTTTACGGCCGACTCCGGCGCCAACCGTAGGGCCAATATCACCGTTCTCGGCCAAACCATTCCTGTGACGCAGGTTGGTCCCACCTCTCTCGGCACGACCGCGTTGTTGGTGGGGCCGAGCGCGGGGTGCCAGAGTGTCATTCTGGCTGCGAACTCGCAAGCCGTCACTTGGACGGCCACACCAAATGCCGCTTGGTTGCATCTTAGCCCGGCCAATCAAAGCGGCACAGGCAGCACAAATGTGGTTTTCAGTTACGATGTGAATCCGGGTGCAACGCGTTCTGGAACGCTCACTATTGCCGCCCAAACCCTGACCGTTACCCAGGCCGGTTCAACCTATGTCGCGCCTGGGCCGGTGACTACATTGGTTTCATTGGGATTGTCGTATCCCTTTGGCGTAGCAGCGGACGGGGCGGGCAATGTCTATATCGCCGACACCACCAACAACGCAATCAAGGAGTGGACGCCGGCGAACAACAACGTGACCACGCTGGTATCATCGGGGCTGAACAAGCCTTCTGGCGTGGCGGTGGACGGCAGAGGCAATGTCTATATCGCCGACAGCGGCAACGACGCAATCAAGAAGTGGACGGCGGCGAACAACAACGTGACCATGCTGGTATCGGGGCTGAACAACCCCTCTGGCGTGGCGGTGGACGGCAGAGGCAATGTTTTCATTGCCGACAGTGGCAACAACGCGATCAAGGAGTGGACGGCGGCGAATAGCAGCGTGACCACATTGGTTTCCTCAATGCTGAACAATCCCTTTGGCGTGGCGGTGGACGCGGCGGGCAACGTGTATGTTGCCGACAGCGGCAACAACGCGATTAAGGAGTGGACGGCGGCGAATAGCAGCGTGACCACATTGATTTCCTCGGGAGTGAACCAACCCAATGGCGTGGCGGTGGACGGGGCGGGCAATCTCTATATCGCCGACAGCGGCAACAACGCGATCAAGGAGTGGGCGGCGGCGAACAGCAGCGTGACCACATTGACTTCCTCGGGAGTGATCCAACCCAATGGCGTGGCGGTGGACGGAGCGGGCAATCTCTATATCGCCGACACGCGCAACAACGCGATCGAAGAATGGCCGTATGCTTTCGTGGATACGGCGTCCAAATCGGAAAATGCGGCGGCAGGAAACGATGCTTTGTCAGCGGTATTGCCCGCCACCGCCAATCTGCTCGCGCCGTTCGAGCCTACCAGTGATCAGCCGTGGCTGACTATCACCGGTATCACCAATGGCGTTGTGAGTTTTTCTTTTACCGACCTGATCGGCCCAACCCCTTCCCGTAGGGCCAATATCACGGTCCTCGGCCAAACTATTCCTATCACACAGGCTGGTCCCACCTATTCCCTCGGCACCACCGCGCTCTTGGAGGGGTCAACCGCGGGAAGCAATAGTATCGTTCTGGCTGTGTTCCCGAATTTCGGCATCTGGACGGCCATGGCGAATGCCACCTGGTTGCATCTTAGCCCGGCGAACCAACAGGGCGCGGGCAGCACGGATGTCGTTTTCAGTTACGATGCCAATCCAGGCGCAACTCGCGCCGGCACGCTGACCATCGCCGGCCAAACCATCACCGTCACCCAGGCTGGTTCAACTTATATCCAAGCTGGCTGGGTGGCCACGCTGGTGTCTTCGGGGCTGAACAATCCCTCTTGCGTGGCGGTGGATGGCGCGGGCAACGTCTATATTGCCGACACGGGCAATATCGCGATCAGGGAATGGACGGCGACCGACAACACCGTCACCGCGCTGGTCTCCGCGGGATTGGCCTATCCCTTTGGCGTGGCGGTGGATGGCGCGGGAAATGTCTATATTGCCGACACCGCCAACAACGCTATCAAGGAGTGGACGGTGACCAACAACACTCTTACCACCCTGGTTTCCTCGGGTTTGGACCACCCCTATGGCGTGGCGGTGGATGGGGCGGGCAATGTCTATATTGCCGACTCCGGCAACGACGCGATCAAGGAGTGGACGGTGGCCAACAACACTGTCACCACCGTGGTCTCCTCGGGTTTGTATGAGCCCATCGGCGTGGCGGTGGACAGTGCGGGCAACGTTTATATTGCCGACACCGGGAACAACGCCATCGAGGAGTGGACGGTGGCCAACAACACTCTTACCACCCTGGTTTCCTCGGGTTTGCATGAGCCCATTGGCGTGGCGGTGGACGGCGCGGGCAATGTCTATATTGCCGACACCGTCAACAACGCTATTAAGGAGTGGACGGTGGCCAACAACACCGTCACCACGCTGGTCTCCGCGGGATTGACCCATCCCTTTGGCGTGACGGTGGACGGCACGGGCAATGTCTATATCGCCGACACCTACAACAGCGCGATCAAGGAACTGCCATATGCCTTCGTGGACCTGACACCCAGGTTGGAAGGGCTGGCCGCCGGCCATGACGCTTTGCCAACGGTGTTGCCAGTCACGGAGAATCTGCTTCCCCCATTCGCTCCCACCAGTGACCAGCCGTGGCTGACTATCACTGGCATCACCAACGGCGTGGTCAGTTTTTCATTCACCGCCAATACCGGCCCGGCCCGCACGGCCAACATCACCTTGCTTGGCCAAACCATTCCCATCACGCAGGGAGTGATCGGCACGCCGCCCACTCTGACCGGTTTGCAGATGCCGGGCAACGGCGTTTTCCAATTTGCCTTTACCAACACTCCGAGCGCGGCCTTCACCGTGCTTTCCACCACCAACCTGTCCTTGCCGTTGAGCAATTGGACGGTGGTCGGCACGGCTTCGAATACTGCTCCGGGCCAGTTCCAATTCACGTCGCAGCCCACGACGAATGATCCGCTACGCTTCTACCGCGTGCGCTCGCCGTAATCGGCGACATGGAGGTTTCGGGCCGGCGTCGGGCGCAGGACAAAAACCTTCACGTCGTCGGTAGGGCGGCACTGCTGAGCCGCCCAAGAGTTCAGGGCAGAACGGCAGCTCTGCCCTACCAGGAAGGTGAAGGTTTTTGTCCTGCACCCTCCGCCCGTCATTGCGGCACAATCACAATCCGCATGAAGTGATCGGCTGTCAGGCTGATTGGCGCGAGGTCTGTCACGGTGACGGTTTCCGTCCCGTTTCCGTTATCGCTCACGGTTTGCGAGGTGTAGTTCGAACCGGAACTCCAAAGGCCGGACGCCAGATTGTCCGTCACTTCAGGGACGTAGCTCACGTCCGCCGGCGGAGGATGCGGACGATTGAAAACGACTGCAAAGTAATCACCGGCCCGCGTTGTGGAAATGGGATTCGGGTTCGAAATCAGCGGATCAAGGCCAAAGGCGTAGGCGAAAATATTCGCGATGCCGTCGTTCTCAGGGTCGGCATCATTGGCCGCATTGCCGGAGTTTTGCGCCGTCCCAAAGTAGGTTTGACGCCAGGTGGCCATCGGCGTGATCGCAAGCGAAACGGGCAAAGTGAACAGCGGCCGGTTTGTGTCGGTGGTTTGAACCAAAATCGTGGCGGCGTAATTCCCGTACGCAGGTCCGGCCGGATTGAATGAAACGTTGACGATGTTGGATTGGGAACCGGGCGCAAAACCTGCGTTGCCATCAAAACGAAGCCAGGGTGTCGGTGTCAAAAGCACGGCAAAATCCGCCTGCAAATAATTCTGGTCCAGCGCCACGGTGGTTCCCTGCGTGCCATCGGAATTTTGCGCGCCGATGGCGCTTCTGTTTGAAAAGGCCATGGATTGATAGGCCATCAGGATTTCGCCGGTCGTTTTGAGGATGAGCTGGCAATTGACCGTCGAAGTCGTCCCTTTGAAAAGCACGTTCCGGAATTGCAACGCGAAGGTTTCATTTATCGCGTCTGTGAAGGCATAGACATGGCCGTTGGTGCTGAGGTCCAAATCAGCCCAGAAAAAGGCAATGCAATTGAGGGGCGCGGCCACATTGGGCAGGGACCGGTTGGTCGAAGTGTCGCCATGGAAGGGACTGAATGCGACAAAGCCATTTGGGGAAACGTAAAGTTGTGTATAGGAGTTGGTGAAAAATGGGAATGCGAATCCAATGTTGATGGGCCCGGCGATGCCTTCGTCTTGTGCCGTTTTCGGAGGGGCCAGCGCGGTGAAATTCGAACTGATGTCCTGCCCGAGGCTGGAAATGTCCTTCCAGGCGAAAACCGGCCCGCCAGGCCGGGTGGAGTTGATGGCGCCGTACACCACCGGGCTGGCGTTGGTGACAGATAGCAAATACCCCAACGGCAGGCCGCCGCCATTGGTAATTGTCAAGGGCACAGTCAGGAGGGGCGAATTCGTGCCGAGAGTTTGCATCAGACCGGACGCGATGACGTTAGCTTGGGGCGGAGGTCCGACGTAAAGCGCCGCCGAACGCAAAATGGCCGGGGTGTTGATTGTCACTGGAACATTGCTGCTGGTGACGGTGAAGGTGAAATTGCTGACCGGCACCCCTGCGAACGTGTCCCACCATGTCCCGGCATAAGTTCCGTTGTTCAATCCGGCCACCTGCACCGTGCCCGCGACCGCCGCATCCGCATCGGTATTGAAAACATTCGTGCGATTCCACACCCAGGTCGCGTTGAAGCTCGAATTGCCCACCGCGTAAGCCGCCAGCGTCGGCGCGTAAGGGTCCAGCGTGATGTTGCCCAGAAGAATCCAGTCCAGACCGGGATCGTAGATGTTGATGCTGTGCGAGCCCGCGGACACCGCAATGGATGCGGTAAAATTCGTGGAAGTGTCGCTCGCGGCGGAAGGAAAAGATATGTTAGTCTCCAAATTGCCATCGAGAAAAATCTCCAGACCCGCGCCCGAAGACGCAATCTGAAGCACTTGCACGGAGAAAGTTCCCGTCTGGGGATAATCCACTTCAAAGGTATAACCGTCGGGCGTCATCGAGCGATGATAATAGCCCTGCAAATAACTGGGCGCCGATCCGATTCCCTCTGGCGCAATGTCTCCAACGGTAAATGTGTCCTGTGTATTCGTTGCCCAACCGCCGCTGGGCGCAAAGCTCAGCGGGCCGTCCGCGCCGCCGGTAGCCAGCGGAGCCGATTTGTTCAACGCGTTTTGATCGCCCAACCCGGACAACGTGACAAAATCGCTCGCGGCGCGGAAATAGATGTAATCATTTTCTCCATCAATGCTATCCCACCACCACGGCTCTTCGTTGCCCGATTGTCCATTCATCAGGCCGGCCCACAGCGGAGCATCCACGCCGAGATGGGGCACGCCATTGGTGGCGCACTCGGAGCCGAAATCCGGCCGCACCGGCTGCGAGGCGCTGATGTCCGGCGCGTCTTCCAACCCGGTGATGACATCGCTGGGATAATCGTGATGGGTGTAATAGTCGCAATCGTCCCAAATTGGCTCCGTCAAATCCGAACTGGTGGTGATGAGATGTTGATAGGAGTCTTGCGAACGGATGAAGGTTGCCATCTGGTTGTGCCACGCCTCAATGATGCCCCATTGGCCGGTTTGTCCGGCATCGGTGTATTGCACCTCGTTGAAAAGTTCCCACGCCATGATGGATGTCGAATAACCCCAGCGCGCCACCGCATAACGCAATTTCCGTTCCGTCAATGCCATCGCGGTCGCGTTGGTGAAGAACTCCACCGGGTCGCTCATAAACCCGTTGGTGCTGCCGATGTTATTGGTCGCGTCGTACGGATTTTCCGCCCAATTCGCATCCACCATCGTCGAGTATTGCCCATGATGCTGGAGCGTCATTTGAAAATGAATGCCCCCCTGTTCCGCCGCGGCGACAATGGAATCCCATTTCTGCGCCACCGTCAGATTCAGTTGGCCCAGCGGCAGGGTCGGACCGTAGGGCGGCCAGTCCAGATTCTTGCCATCCCAATGGTCCATCCAGACGCGCGACCAGTTTTCATGCGCGGCGCCCATCAGCCAGAAAATATTCGTCACGTTGTGGGTCACATCGCCGTCCGTCACGTCCCACGCCACATCTTCGCCCCGCGGAAAAAAACGCCTCCCGTTGCCGGTGATGAAGCGCCGCGGATTGGACGGGTCAACGCGAATAAAACCCGCGTCGGTCGGCGGACCGGCCACGATCCACGAGCCGGGTTGCAAACCGCTGACCGAAAGCGGCGACCCGTTCAAAGTGATGCCGCTGACGTTATAGGTCCCGGCCATCGCCGGCGCATGTCGCACGCGCCAAGTCGTGCCGCCGTCAAAAAACGCGGGCAGTGAAACCGTGGAGTTGTCCGGCTGCACGATGCGCGCGCGCACGTCCGTGGCCGTGAAATCAAAGGGGTCGGTCGTCAGGTTGGTGATGTTGAACGAGGCTTCAATTTTAGCGTAAGTCCCCTGGGCGGAAACTCTGACCAAAACGCAGCACAAAAAAAGCGCCACAACCGCCATTTTCAACCACTTACGCACAACTGCGAAACTGCCACACTTCAACTGTTTGCGCAAATCCCAAACCGACCGTGACTTGGTTGGTGCCGGAATTGAGCGGGTTAGAGCCGAGCATCGCGGACACGTTCGGGGCGGAGGTTCCCGGCTGAATAACGCAAAAACATTCACGTTGGCGCCAGTGGCCGGGGGCGGCCAGCGTCCGGTCCGGCGACGGCTAAACCCGGTCTTCTCCGTGCCAGAGCCGACACTGCCAGCACATCTTGCGCAAACCTTTCATAATTGACGCTCGCATCGTAAGATTTCCGCCAGGTTTCGTAAGCACTGCCTTTCAATGCGCGGATTTCCTCCCCAGACAAACCTCGTATTTTCGCAATCGCCCTGGCCACTTCCTCCGGAGTGACCTCGGGTGGGAGCAACGCGCCGTTGCTCTCGTTCACCATTTCCGGCACGCCGCCCACCGCTGTCGCCAGCACCGGCACGCCAAAAGCGAAGGCCTCCATCATCGAAATCGGAACACCTTCGGACGAGCTGACATTGACCAGCAAGTCCACACAGTTGTTGGCATAATAATCGTAAACCTGCTCATTGGGTAAATAACCTTTGAAGTCGTACTTGATGTTCGCACGCTTGTCCAAAAGGCGGGAGGCCAGCCCCTTGAGTTCCTTCATATCATGTCCGTCGCCAATATGTGTCCATTCCACGCTAAAGCCTTCCAGTTGCGCCAGGGCCTGCACGATCAAATCCAGTCTTTTCACCCTATGCACGAAGGAGCAGCTCAAAATCCGGAAGATGCCGTCGCTCGAAGCCTTCGCCATCACATCACGGGCCTTCGCTCCGATCCTGCCCACTTTGAGACGCCCATCATTCGTTAAATGGTTCTTGCGCATGAAGTAATCCAGGCCCAGCTCTGATTCGAAATATACGGCGTCGATATGATCCGCGATATGTTTTTGCAGCGGCAAATAACGCAGTGGCTGGGATTCCCAATACAGGTCGCAACGGTGCGACCGGCAAATGACGGTGAGACCGGGAGTGCGGCGTTTTAAAAGCAACGCGGCATAGACCGGAAACTCCATCCAATAGGCATAAAGGACGACGCCCTCTCCGGTTTTCAACTTCCCGTGTTTTTCCAGAATCCGGGCCAATATCTGCCGCATGTGAAGGCCATGAACCATGAACGAAATGAGGTTCCGGACTATTTTGACGGTCAATTTTACCTCGCCGCCACGGCGGATGTTCTGCAGCTCTTGCCGGAAGTCTCCCATGAAAGGAATTCGGAAATAGTTCAGCCGGCCTTTGAACCCCACTCTTGAAAATCTATGTAATTCAACTCCCTCTGGGACGGGCCGGGTCTGCGGATGGTCACGATCGCGCGCCAGAATGACGATCCTGTCGAAGTGCCGGCGCAAATAAGGAAGCTCGGTTTCAAAAAACTCCTCTCCTTTTCCGAAAGGAAAATTTGAAGTCAAAACAACGGCAAATGTTTCCATAAGCGCCAGTCAATCCGCATCCATCGAATTTGCCTCTTGGCCTCCTGCTCGGCAATCCATTTGTGGCGGGCGAAAAAAAGTCCAAGTTAATCAAAGCGCGCTACCATAATGAGGGTGTCGCGGAGGGCCGGGTACCTCTTGCGCCTCGACTGTTGGAGTGCGTTTTTGATGCTGCGTGGGCGGGGGGGGACGCTGCTCTCGACAAAACCAAAGCGAAGAGGAGTGAATCCGGCCCTGGTCATGACCTTGGCCAACGTGTAGGGCGTGAACCAATAGCGGTGATCGCTGTTGATACATTCCGTGCCAGAACGCAAGCGGCGAAAATTGTCCTCCCGGAACACATTCGGGACCGTGATGATGATTTCCGAGCAGAGACCCTTCAGCTTCGCGCGCAGGCCGGCCAGAAACAGGACTGGATTATCCAGATGCTCGACGATCTCGCCGGCGACCAGAACGTCCCAAGGCTTTCCGGCCTGCACTTCTGGAGGAACCGACTCCGACAGATCGGCCAGGACGACATTGGTGTAGCCAATCTGCTCCCGGACCATCGCCACCGCCTCCGCGTCAATGTCGATTCCCAGGCAAGTCGCCGCCACGGCGGTCAATCGTCCGTGCAACCACCGGTTCTCGGCGATTTTCTGGCGAATCATCGCTGCGTGATCACAGCAGCCCAGATGCAGCGCTCGCTTGCCCCGGCAGGCGGCTTCCAAATACAGATACCGATCCACCCGAAAGCCCTCGGGGTCATTCCCCGGCAATGGAAAGTCATACCCTGTGGAGAAAGCATCGCCACGCAGGTATCTCATGGCCTCGTCGTCTATCGGGAATCGTGTGACGATGTTCATTCGCTTCGCTTTTGCCGGTCCGACTCTACCAAGGCGCGGCCGGATTGCAAAGGTCTATCCGCCTGTCGTCCCTCCGCCTGGATACGGACAGCCCTTTTTCGCGGAGCATCACCTCATCGGCCAGGATAGCCTTTTGCGAAAGGAGATTTGGGGCTGGCGCATTTTTATCCGGAAGTTAACATGGGACGCCCTAGCGTGACGATGGATGAAAGAATTGAACAACTCGATTTGAGCTTGTTCGGCCATGTCGCCAGTCAGACCAGTGTGGAGGACCGGCGTTCGCTCCTGGCTATCCAGACGGCCATCCGCCGGAGCTTTCCCGGCTATCTCTACCTGGAAATTGGGTCGCATAAAGGCGGGTCCATTCAGCCGCATGTGGTCGATCCTCGTTGCGCCAGAATCATTTCTATTGACCCACGTCCCGCGTCCCAACCCGATACGCGGGCTGTGCGGTATTATTACCCTGAAAACAGCACGCAAAGCATGTTGGACTCGTTGGGCAAAATTCCCGGCGCCGATGTTTCCAAAATCAAGACATTCGACGCGACGACATCCCAGTTGAACGAAAAGATGATCGGCCTTCGCCCGCAGTTATGTTTTGTGGACGGCGAACATACCCATGAGGCCGCCTTGCGGGACGCGCGGTTTTGTCTTTCCGTGCTGGCGGAGAACGGGGCCATTGCGTTTCACGACGCCCAGCTCATTTACCGTGGATTGCAGACATTTCTCGCCGAATTGACCGCGCGCGGTCGTGTCTTCCGGGCGCATGTGCTGCCGGATTTCGTCTTTTTGATCGAGTTTGGGACGATCCATTTTTCTGAAACCGATCCGTTGCGCGGGCGTGTGCGGGACAGTTACAGAGCGTATCTGGCGGGGATGCTGGCCAATGACATGTTTGTCCAAGCATATCCTTTGTCCATCGCCCGCATGGCCAAGGCAGTTCGTGCCTGGCATGATTCGGCCATCCGTCCTGTGATGCGAAAGGTTGAACGGCTCTTTAAGCCCAAAGCGTTTAAATGATGACGCTCTCCTGTCAGTTCTGTCAAATGCAAGACCCCATTTTATGAAGATCGCGCCATTGCTCCACGCGGCGGCTGCCTATCATCGCCGGCGCCGTGCCCGAAGAAACCACTGGTTGGAACGGCGTTACACGTGAAGATTCTTACCATCGTCGGCGCCCGCCCGCAATTCATCAAGGCCGCCCCGGTCAGCCGGGCGCTGGCGGAGGCGGGCCTGGCCGAAGTGCTGCTGCACACGGGCCAGCACTATGATGGCAACATGTCCGACGTCTTCTTCCGCGAACTGGAACTGCGCGCGCCCGACATCCATTTGGGTGTCGGGTCCGGCTCCCATGCCGCGCAAACCGGCGCGATGATGGTCGGAATTGAAAAGGCGGCGCTGGAGCGGGAGCCGGACATGGTTCTGATCTACGGCGACACCAATTCCACCCTGGCCGGCGCCTTGGCCGCCAGCAAACTGGATGTCCCGGTGGCTCATGTCGAAGCGGGCCTGCGCTCCTTCAACCGGAACATGCCCGAGGAAATCAACCGCCTGGTGGCCGACCGGCTCTCCACCTTGCTCTTTGTGCCGACGGAAACGGCGCTGCGCAATCTCCGGCGCGAGGGCTGCGGCGAGGAGGGCCTCTTTCTTGTGGGCGACGTGATGCGGGACGCGATTGACCTCTTTGCGGAGAAGGCGCGGAGCGCGCCGGGCATTCTGGCCGATTTGCAGTTGACACATAAATCCTACATTCTGGCGACCATTCATCGCGCGGAGAACACGGATCACCCCGCCAAATTGCGCGCCATTTTTGAGGGCCTCGGCCGGGCGGCGCGGAAGACGCCCGTCATCGTGCCGCTGCATCCGAGAACCCGCAAGGCGCTCCAACAGTTGGGCGCGCCGCCCCCGCCGGGGGTGCGCCTGATTGATCCCGTGGGCTTCCTGGATATGCAGCGCCTGGAAATGGGGGCCAGGGTCATCGCCACCGATTCGGGCGGCGTGCAGAAGGAGGCCTTCTGGCACAAGGTGCCTTGCGTCACGTTGCGCGATGAAACCGAATGGGTGGAATTGACTCAAGCCGGCGTCAATACTCTCTGCCGCGCGGACAACCCCGCCCTCATCGCCCAGACGCTCCTGGCGGCCGGGCCGTTCCCCGATCCGGCGCCGGAGATGTATGGCGACGGGACGGCGGCCCGGAAAATCGCCGCGCATTTGCTGGCGCGCCAATCCATCCGTTGACGTGAAAAACGTTCTTCTCCTGGCGTTTTATTTTCCGCCCCGCAATCACATCGCGAGCTATCGCTCCGGCTGCTTCGCCAAGTTTCTTCCAGAATTCGGCTGGCTCCCCACCGTCGTCTGCGAAGACTGGCCGGCCGACCGGCCGGATTCCGATCCGGACTTTGTGGGAATTATTCCGACCGAGGTGGAAATCCACCGCGTGCCCAACCCGCCTCCGTCGGGATTCCATGAAAGGTTTGTTTTGCGCAAGATCGCCCCCTATATCTGGCCGCACCGGATGCCCTATCGCTGGTGGCAACAAGCCCGCGCCCGGATTTTGTCCCTGCGGCAAAGCCGGCCGTTTGACGCCGTCTGGGCGACTTCCGACCCCCTGGTTCCCATGGCGCTGGCCGCCGATACAGCGGCGGCGATCGGAATCCCCTGGGTGGCCGACATCCGCGACAGTTTCAACGTGCAACGAATGGGCTCCTGGTACAAACGCCCCTTTTTTGCACGCCAGGAGCGGCGATTGAGCGCGAAGGCGGACCGCGTGGTGGCGGTTTCCGAAGGACTGGCGCGCGGCCTGGGCGGCCGGATTGGCAGGGAGGTCACCGTCATTCACAACGGGTTCGACCCGACGTTGCTGCCGGAGTCGCCGCCCCCGCCGACACCCCGTTTCACCATCGTTTACGCGGGGAACCTGGTTTGGCCGCACCGCAATCCGGCGCCGTTGTTCCAAGCGGTGGAGCTTTGCTTGAAAAGAAAGCTCATTCCCAAAGACCGGATCGAGGTTCAGTTCTATGGCGCCGACGGCGCCGTTTTGGAACGCGCCTTCCCAGGCGTCTTGACCCGGCTGCCGGTCAGGATTCTGCCCCGCATTCCGCATCAGGCCATGTTGCGCGTGCTCATGGCCAGTTCCGTCCTTCTTTTGCTCGCGCATCCCTCGGAGAAAGGCGTTCTGACCGGCAAAGTTTTTGATTACCTCGCCGCACGCCGTCCCATCCTGGCGGTGCCCGACGACCATGGCGAGATGGCTGCGCTACTCCGGCGCACCGGCGCCGGCGTGGCCTGCACCGCCGTCGAGGACATCCTCCGCCAATTGCTCCAATGGCATGCTCTCTGGCAGGCGGGCGCCGACGCCACGGCGGACCGAAACAAAGCCGAAATCGCCCGCTACTCCCGCCGGACGCAAACCAAACAGCTTGCCGCAATCCTGGACCAGATCACCCGGCCCGGTTCTCAAAAGTCGTGACGCTTGACCAGAATCCAGCGCCCGAATGAAAACCAGCGCCGGCCAGGCCGGGCCGGCGGCCGGGCCGTGTCAAATATCTGCTCGAAACGGTCCAGCAACCGACGGCGATCAAACCACTCAGTAGGCTTGTTGTCCGGCAAATAAGGCTCGGAGAAATAGCTCAAATACCGCTCATCATCCCGGTCCAATTCGATGATCTTTTCAACCAGCGCGTCCAAATCCCGGTAATCACTCGCGTTGACAAAACTGCGCGGATTGAAATCCTCCCCAACTCGCGGGTTTCCCCAATAGATGGGCAGCGTTTGGGCCATCATCGCCTGCGGCAGTTTTTCCGTCGTATAGCCGGGCAGCAGCGCGTTCTCAAAGGCAATGTGGAATTTGTAAGGGCGCATGAAGGCGATCTTGCCCTCGTAGCCGCCGCCCACCGGCCCGCCAATGTTGTTCATGAACCGGCCCCCGGAATCCACCCGCTTGTACCGCGAGAGCTTCTGGAGTATCTCCAGCCGGTTCTTGTTTTTCCGGCGGCTGTGGCCGCTGACCACGTACGAGCAGAATTTGCTCTTTTGCGCCAGGATCGCCTCCGGTGACGGACTGTCCGCTGCCCGGATCAGCGCCTCCGGCGTGGGATAGAGCACCACGTAGTACGGAAGGCGCAGATGGCGTGGGTCATCTATGTAAAAAGAGGTGAACGCGTAGTCGCATTCCCGGAAGTCCGGCCGGATTGGCTCGTGCGTGTAATATATCTTGACACAGTTATGCAGCCGGTGAACGTGCCCGTTGTTGCTGTAAATCATAAAATCCGGCCGCTCGCTCAGGCATGGATCAAATCGCTCCCTCAGCAGGTTGTAAAAAAAATTGTCTTCCTTGTCCAAATACCGCCAGAAATCGCAGAAATCTATCCGTATCCGCCGTTTCATGGTAACGCGTCAGTCACGGATGGCAGGGACGGCTCGCCGAGCCGTCCGCGGGTTCTTGCCGGAGCGGTCGCCTCGGCGAGGCGACCCTACCCTTCTCCGGCCCGCCGTCACTGATCCATTACGTTTCATCGCTTCCCTTTGGCCTTGAATTCCCCGTACGGCTTGCGGCCAATGGCCAGTTCCGGCGGCAAGGGCGCCTCTTCGGGCAAATCCAGACACCGCAAACGGTCCGGACCTTCCAGTTGGTAGCGCAGACCCGATTCCGGACAACGATAAATCCCGTCGGCCTCAGCCCTCAGCACGTGTCCGTGCCGGCTCATCCAGCCCGCCTGCCGCGCCGGGTTCCCCTTGACCAGCGCATAGTCCGGCACGTCTCGCGTTACCACCGCGCCGGCGGCGACAAACGCGTAGCGCCCGATCGTCACGCCGCAAACAATGGTCGCGTTGGCGCCCACCGTCGCCCCGGCGCGGATCAACGTCTTCTCGTAAATGTCCCTGCGGCTGACTTGCGAGCGGGGATTAGTCACGTTGGTCAAGACGCAGGATGGCCCCAGGAACACGTCGTCCTCGATAACCACGCCGGCGTAAATGGAAACATTGTTCTGAATCTTCACGTTGTGGCCGATGACCGCGGCGTCCACATTCACATTCTGGCCCAGCACACATTTCCGGCCGATGCGCGCGCCGCTCTGCACGTGCGCAAAATGCCACACCTTGGTTCCCGCCCCGATTCTGGCCCCTTCCTCCACCACCGCCGTGGGGTGGACATAATAATCGGGATTCTCCGCCGCCGGCGCGACAGCCTCGCCGTCTCTTTCCAGGCTCAGTTGCGCCGCCCGCAAAACGCGCAACACGCGCAAACCCTCCCGGCCGTCGGTGCGGGGCGTGCTGCGGTCCCGGCAACATTCCAAAAAGTGCCGGCATTCGTGCGAGAGCGGCTCCGCTTGCGCAATCCCCAGCCGTTCGCCGGACACTTTGTTGGGCGTCGGAACACGGCCGTCTTTCCACGTCAGAAAATCCCGGTACAACACCAGCTTCTCCGCCCACTCCTTGCCGTCATCGAAAACCGCCATCGCCTCCGATCCCACCACCGTCAGCTTTTGCTCCTTGAACGGATTGAGCCACGACACAAAAATATGGGCGCGCACGCCGCGGGCGAATCGCAGGCTCGTCATCGTGATGTCCGCGATGCCCGTGTGCAAATACATCCCTCCCTGGCATCGCACTTGGTCGGGCAATTGATCCTTGGCCAGCGACAAAATGACCGACAGATCGTGCGGCGCAAAACTCCACAGCGCGTTTTCCTCCCGGCGTATCTTGCCGAGGTTCAATCGGTTCGACGCGATGTAGCACAGCTTGCCCAGCTCCCCCGCGTCCAACAGCGAGCGCAGACGCTCAATGCACGGATGATATTGCAAGAGATGCCCGACCATCAGGACCCGCTTCCCGGCCTCCGCGATGCGCAACAACTCCTCCCCTTCCCGCACGTCCAGGCAGAGCGGCTTCTCCACAAACACATCTTTGCCCGCCTCCAACCCGGCTTTGCCCAGCGCGTAATGCTCCACCGCGGGCGCGGCGATGGCGATCTTCCCGATGGCTGGATTCTCGATCACCCGCCGGAAATCCGCTTCCAGCGCCACGGACGGATATTCCGACTTGTAGCCGGCCAGAGCGCCCGCATGGATGTCACATATTGTGTGCAAGGCTCCCAGTGCGTTGAAATTGCGGGCCAGATTGCGCCCCCAGTAACCGGCTCCGATTAGAGCCAGGTCGCGCGGAAATGATGGGCCGTCGTTCGCCATGTTTCGCCGTCAAGTATTCCGGTGTTTTGGCCCCTGGCAAGTCCTTTCATCCTAAATCCGGCAGTTGGATTTTATGAAAAACGGAAGCCACAGATGGCCACAGATGAACACAGATTTCTCTGAAAAAGCGTCTTTCACCCGTGGGGTGACTTCTGTTTTTTTGCAACTCCTTCTGATCTGTGTCTATCTGTGTTCATCTGTGGCTTTGATTGCTTTTTTAAAGTTCATTCGGGCTGTCCTCGCACGACAAGCCTTGGTCCGTCGGCCTTTCGCAGCGACCGGTATAATTCCAGCACCTCGCCCGCCTGCCGTTGCAGGGAAAAGGCGCGTTGGACTTTCTCATGCATCGCCCTGGCCTGTGCGATGTCCGGCGCGGGCGCTCCGGCCTGGCGCTCCAAGGCTCCCGCCAGTGCCCCGATGTCTTCCGGCGGAACCAGTTCGCCGCGCGCGCCGATGGCAAAGGCCTCCGGAATCCCATCCAGCGCTGACGCGATGACCGGCTTGCCGCAGGCGTGCGCTTCGCACACCACCAATCCGAGCGCCTCGGTTCCAATTTGCGGATGCACCAGGCAGTCAATCGCGTTCATCACTTCCGGCATGTCCGATGCCTGGCCCGTCAGCCGCGCTTTTCCGGCCAGACCCAGCGCCGCAATGTCCCCCCGCAGCACCTCCGTCATCGCGCCCCGGCCGATGATCAAAAACCGCGCGCGCGGAATCCGCTCATGCATGCGCGCCGCCGCCTTGAGAAACTCCCGCTGGCCCTTGCCCCTGGGAAAATCATACCCCCCCACCACCGCAAACCCGAATTGCCCCGGCTCCAATCCCAGGGCCAGCCGCCGCTCCGGCGCGGGCGCGGGTTGAAATCTCTCCGTGTCAATGCCGCCGTAAATCACGCGAATCTTGCTGTGATCGCCCTGCATCGGCGGACGCGCCCGCCGCTCCGCCTCGGGCGAGTCCGGCTCATAAACGCCTTCGCGCAATACTTTGGCGACAAACTCCGAAACGGCGACCAAGGCGTCGCACCGCCCCAGCAACAACCGCCGGCTGGCCCACGAAGCCGGGCTTTTGGCCAGATGGCGGGTCAAGACGATTTTTGGTCCGGTGCCCGCCAGCCGCGCCGCCCAGATCACCGGCCAAAAATCCCGCCCATGATGCCCATGCACTATTTCCACTCGTTCGCCCCGGATCAATCGCGCCGCCCGCAGGATGAATCCAATTCGCCCCGGCCCGGCATTCACGAAGGGCAGCCCGGCCCTTTCGATCTCCGGCGCAAACGGGCTGCCGGCCGGCCCGGCCAGCCAGACCCGTTGGCCCAGCCGGTGCAATGCCGCCGCCAGCTTGACGCATTGATCGTCCGTCCCGCCGCCCGTCAGGAGCGAGTTGAGATGCAAAACGCGCAAGCGCGCCAAATCCATCGAATCCATGCTTACTCTTAATCCTAATCCATTCTGATTGCCGCCCGCACGAAGGAGATTAAGATTACGATTAAGATTACGATTATGAGCCGGAACCCGCCACCCAAAAATGAAGATTGGGGACCGCGACCGTCCCGGTCGCCGGGCGGTGCGTCTCGCGCCGCCCTTCCTGTCTGATCTCCACAACCTCTTTCAGCTTATCGCGCCACCTCAGTTGCCGACGCCCACGCGATAGAAGTAGGGGCCGGCGTTGGTGGCCGTGGTGTCCGTGTAACTGGTCGTGCCAGCTTGGCCGGCGATGTTGCTCTGGATGGTGGTGAAGGCCGGTTGCCCCGCCAGATTGGTGCTGCTTTGCAGGAAATACATGATGCCACTCACGCTTTCCCAACTCACCACCAACCCCGCCGCGTTATTGGTCGCAGTGGCCGATGTCATCTGCAAAACCGATAAGGCATTGGTGGGATTCAAGCCGGCGACCCAATCCTGGTAAAGGTTCATTCCGCTGCCGTCCAGGTCGGCGCTGTCTGTGTTTGTGTTAATGGGCAGGCCATATTGCTGAAGCCACGCATAGGAAATCATGCTCACCGGTGTTTGATACTCGTAAGCGCCGATGTCCACCGTGCCGCCGACGATGCGCGGATTGCCGTCCAAATCGGTGCTGCCGACGGCATACGCGTTGTTGCCGGAGTTGATGCACGGGGAGTTGGATTGCAGGCGTAGATTTCCATTCGCCTGGTCAACGAACAGCGGCGCGTTGGTAATGTTACCGACACCGCCGGGGTCAGGCGTCGTGCAACAATAGTTGAGCGTGCTGTAAGGACAGTTGTCGCTGTTGTAGTACACGATGCAGTTGTTGAGCGTGCAGGAATTTGCCCCGCCGCCGGTCGGGGCCGAGTTGCCGTTCAGCGTGCAATTGTTCAGCGTGGAGCCATCGGCCCCGCCGCCGCCAAAACCTGCCGAGTTGCCGCTCAACACGCAGTTGTTGAGTGTGCCGCCGGAGGCCCCGCCGCCCTGGTAGGCTGAGTTGCCGCTCAACGTGCAGTTGTTCAGCGTGCCCCCAAGGACCCCGCCGGCGACCGCAACGGCCGAGTTGCCGGTCAGCGTGCAGTTGTTGAGTATGCCGCCATAGGCCCCGCCGGCGGACCAAGCCGAATTGCCGCTCAACACGCAATTGTTGAGCGTGCTCCCAGCAGACCCGCCGCCACCCCAGTCGTACGCCGAGTTGCCGCTCAACACGCAATTGTTGAGCGTGCCGCCAGCAGACCCGCCGCCAGCCTTTGCCGAGTTGCCGCTCAACACGCAATTGGACAGCACGGCGCTGGAATCGCAGTACACCCCGCTCCCGAAGTCGGCCCAACCACCATTCGTCAAGGTGAAGCCCACTAACGTCGCTGCATTCGTGAGATAGACACATCTGTAGCCATTGCCCTGAATCGCGGTCACCCCGGGACCGTTCACACTGCACACGGTCAACGGTTTGTCCACCGCCACCCGATTGGTCATACCGTCCGCCGTTGCAGGTGTTGCCCGTCCGCCCGCTGCATAAGTCCCATTGGTCACGAAAATGGTCGCACCCGGTGGCGCCACATCCACGGCATCCTGAATGTTCCTGGCTGCCGTTGCCCAGGAGGTGTAGGGCGCGACCGGATTGCCACTGCTGGCCGCCACATAATGCAGGCCTTCTTCGACATGGATAGTCAAGGTCACGTTCACCCCTTCCGGATAACTGTCGTTAAAGGCCCACAACGCCACGAGGTAATCTCCCGTGACCGTCCAGATGTGTGAAGTATAAGGCTCGTTGACTTCCACCAAACCATCGCCGAACTCCCACACGCTCAGGTCGGTCCGGCCCTCGATGAACGCCGTTAAACCCACGGGATAGCCTATCGCAACGTCCGTCAACGTGGCCGTCAGGCTCACCGTCAAGGGCCCCGTCACCGTCCCGGCGTGGTATTCGTCACAGCCGATGGACGGTGGGTTGGCCCAGGCGTCGCCGTCAATGTCGGTGCCGCTGGCGTAGGTCGCGCTGCCCGCCCCAATGCAGGGGGATTCGGCGCTCAGATGCGACGCACTGGCCAATTGCGGGTCAGCACTGATGTTGCCGACACCGTTGCTGGGTATGGGCGTCGTGCAACAGTAGTTGAGCGTGCTGGAAGGGTCATAGTTACCCCCATCGGGGCCCGAGTTGAAATAGACGATGCAGTTGTTCAGGGTAGCCGAGGACGCTCCCCACCCTGAATTACCTGTGACTGTGCAGTTATTCAGCTTGCTGCCATCAGCCCCGCCGCCGGTATTCCCGGACACCACACAATTGTTCAGCGCGCAACTTTCGGCGGCGCCGCCGCCGTAAAAGGCCGAGTTTCCGGTCAACGTGCAGTTGTTGAGTGTGCCGCCACAGGCCCCGCCGCCGTACTGTGAGGCCAAGTTTCCGCTCAGCACGCAATTGGACAGCACGGCGCTGGTAGATTCGCAGGACACCCCCCCGCCGTTCTCGGCCGCACCATTGGTCAACGTGAAGCCCACCAGTAACGCGTCGCTGGCGAGGTAAGCGCACTCGGCCATGCCACCGCCATTGATTGCAGTGACGTCCGGGCCGCCGACGCTTTGCATCGTCACTGGCTTGGTTACCGTTACCCCGGTTTGATAAACTCCGTTGCTTACGAGCACCAGCGACCCCTCGATCCATGCATCCACCGCATCCTGGATGTTGGTAGCCGCCGTCCCCCAGGACAGGTAGGGCACGATCGGATTCGTACTCTCCAACGCCACATATTGCACGGGGTGGTCCAGTACTCGCACCGTGACCGTCGCGCTCACCCCTCCCGGATCGCTGTCGTTGAACGCCCACAACGCCACGAGGTAATACCCCGCCGCCGTCCAAGTGTGTGAAGCATAAGGTTCGTTGACCTCAACGCAACCATCGCCGAAATCCCACACGCTCAGGTCGGTACGGCCTTCGATCAACGCCGTTAAACCCACGGGAAAGCCTGTGGCCACGTTCGTAAAAGTGGCCCTCAGGCTCACAGTCAAGGGTCCCGTCACCGTCCCGGCGTGGTATTCATCACAGCCGATGGACGGCGGATTCGCCCAGGCGTCGCCGTCAATGTCGGTGCCACTGGCGTACGTCGCGCTACCAGCCCCAATGCAGGGCGAGCCGGCACTCAGATGCGACGCGCTGGCCAGTTGCGGGTCGGCGCCGATGTTGCCGACACCGTTTGTGGGCTGGGGTGTCGTGCAACAATAGTTGAGTGTGCTGGAAGGGTCATAGTTACCCCCATCGGGGACCGAGTTGAAATAGACGATGCAGTTGTTTAACCTGCAGGAAGATGCCCCGCCGCCGCCGTCTGATGCCGAGTTGCCGGTCAACGTGCAGTTGTTCAGCCTGCTGCCATAGGCCCCGCCGCCATAGTCGGCCGAGTTGCGGGTCAACGTGCAGTTGTTGAGCGTGCAATAGAGAGCCCCGCCGCCATAAGCGGCCGAGTTTCCGGTCAACGTGCAGTTGTTGAGCGTGCCCCCATAGACCCCGCCGCCCCACTGGGCCGAGTTGCCGGTCAGCACGCAATTGGACAGCACGACGCTGGCGGATCTGCAATACACCCCTCCGTAGTCGGCCACACCATTGGTCAAGGTAAACCCGAAGAGGGTGGCCCCGTTGGTCAAATAAACGCAGCCGACGGCGCTGCCACCGTCTATGACGGTGGCTCGCGGGCCGTCCACGCTCCGCAAGGCCAGCGGTTTGTCCACATATACACGGTAGGTCATCCAGCCATAGACGACCCGATTGCCCGTGGCGTAAGTGCCGTTGGTCACCAGGACTTCGTCGCCCACCACGGTGGCGTCCACCGCATCCTGGATGTTCGTGGCCGCGGTCGCCCAGTTGGTGTAGGGCGGCGTGGCGTTCGGACTGTCCAGCGCCACGTAATGCGTGGTGGCCCAGACGCTCAATGGACTGAAGCCAAAAAGAACAAGCGCCAATCTGCATTGTGTTTTCATCGCATTCGCCCGGAATTCGGCGGCAAACATTCCTCCTCCAACCTCCGTAAAAACCTTATCACATTGCCTAACACGTGTAAAGACATAAAAAAGCCTCTTTTATATCCTCTTCTCAGGCACCAGTTGGGATGAAGGTTTTGCCCCGCCGCAGGCTGTCCGCCTGCCGTTGGTATTGGCGCCGGTCCGGGAACCCGCGAAAAATCCAGACCTGTTCCCCCGAAAGCTTTCGGGGTTCGTGTCTTTCGCGTGGTTCGCGGTTCAAAAAAATTCCTTGGGCGAGGATTTGGGCCTTGGGCGGGGGGATTGCCAAAAGGTTTGTATGGTGTATGGTATATTGCCGTATGAAAGTGACCTTTGAACTGCCTTCGCCTCTCGTGCAGCGTCTGCGGGCCTTCGTTCCCAGCGGCGATCGCTCGGGATTTGTGGCCGGCCTGATTTCCAAGAGCCTGCGCGGCAAAGGCAGCGCTTTGGAACAAGCAGCCCGAAAGGCCAATGGGCTGCGCCGGGTCACTCGGGATATGAAAGACTGGGAGGCTTTGAACGAACATGACCATTGAACGGGGGGAAATCTGGTGGGTCAGTCTGGATCCGACGGTGGGACGGGAAATCAAAAAGCGCCGTCCCTGTGTCGTGCTTACGGCCAACGAATTGAATCGTCTTCGCGCCACGCCGGTGGTCGTTCCGCTCAGTTCCTCCCCGGAGGCAGCGCCGCCCGTGATGCTATCCCTCCCCAGCGCGGGCAAAGATGCCGTCGCCGTACTGGACCAAATCCGCGCCGTGGACAAGAAGCGTTTTCTGAGTCGGGCCGGAGTTTTGGGCGAAAACGACATGCGAAGGCTGGAGTTGGCCCTCAAACAGGTGCTGCAACTGCCTTGAACGCTCCGCGCAGTATTTTCCCGGCCGCGCCGTAAGGGCATTGAAGGGAAAGTCGTTATGATACAAAAGAGGAATGGCCGAATTCTTCCTCGTTCCTTTTCTGCGTGTTCGGCGTGGTCTGCGGTCAATTCAATCTCCATCGTCAATCCTGTGGGGCAAGCAGCGGTGATCCTGCGATTCCCCGCCGGATCGTCGCCGTGACTGTTTTTTCATAGTGTCTAACCCTCACAACCAAAGCAGCTTACAAACCACGCCTGTTTTCAAGGGCTGTTTTTGGTCGAAAATCGGGGGCGTTTTGCAGAAAAACGGGGGTCCCACGGACATTATTTTGCACTTTTTTTTGTGTTTTTCACGTTTTTTGGGATTTTGTCAGTCACAAGCCATTGCCTTTCAACAACAAGCGGCGATCCCACCCCTCCAAAAAAAATCATGCCAAAAACACTACCGTAGGTTTTTTGTCCGTTTCGGATTGTGCCATAATCGCCGCATGAATGTCGAAATGGCAGGCCGGAACGAGGGATGCAAAGGGTGGACGGCGGTAAAACGCCAACCCGCGTTGCGCGCGAAGCGTCTTGGAGTGCGGAACGACAGTTCCGCTTTTGGACGCCGACCGGAAAGCGGCGCTGGCGCGCGCGCTCCACAACCTACGGGTCTTTCGGCGGGCCGCGTTGCGCGCGAAGCGTTTTGGAGCGCGGAACGCCAGTTCCGCTTTTGGAGACCAATGCCAATTGCTCCCAATTGCGCTCGATTGCACCTAATTGCACTTAATTGAACCAAATTGAACCAAAAAAAGAAAAAAAGCCGCATGAGTAACGCGCCAGTCACGGATGCAGGGACGGCTCGCCGAGCCGTCCGCAGGTTTTTGTGGTCGCCTCGGCGAGGCGACCCTACCCTTCCCCGGCCCGCCGTCACTGACCCAATACCCGCATGATTCCCATAATGTCTCATTCTTGGACCACGACAAAAGAACCACTCGCTCGCGCCGTCGGCTATTGCCAAGGCCCTTTGGGATGGCGGCGGAAGTTGCTGTGGATGAGGGATAAAACTTTCCGCTAGACAAAAAGCCGCTTTTTTGCTGTGATGGGATGGGATGAAACAATCTATCAAGCCAGCCCAGAGCC
>Ga0326728_10001329_pt1 | contig 88339 bp, 80 predicted proteins | sample MB3enrmetagenome_FD_207602 | JGI IMG/M metagenome (GOLD analysis project Ga0326728, IMG submission 207602) | Lab enriched peat soil microbial communities from McLean, Ithaca, NY, United States - MB31MN | ecosystem: Environmental > Terrestrial > Soil > Wetlands > Peat | place: USA: New York...
TGAAGAAAGCGATCGAAACTCGCGATCTTGCGTCGCTCGCCGCGCCCGAGAACTGGGGCAAGCCCCTGGCGGCACTCGCCCACCCCACCCTCGAACATTACGTGCCGCTGCTCTATTGCCTGGGGAGCACCAACGAACATGACGCGGTGAGCTATCCCTACGAAGGTTTCGAGTACGGCAGCCTCTCCATGCGCATGGTGTTGTTCGGGGAGTCGGGTAAATAAACTGGTGGTCGATGCGCGCCAGCGGGGGTAGAGAGTACCTGCTTCGTAGGTCCGCGGCTTTTCCAGTATTGCCGAATGTCGATTGCCGATTGAACGAATCGAGAATCGACCTCCTTCAGCGGGGTTCCTTGGTGATATCAATTTGATATCACCGTGAACGAGGAGGCCGAGTATGCCTAACCTGACCGTGCGCAAAATTCCCCAGGACGTTTATCGACGCTTGAAGGCAACCGCGAAGCGTAACCACCGAAGCCTGAATTCAGAAATCCTGACCATTCTCACGGCCGAAGACGGCTGGGTGCGGCGGCGTTTGGAAATCGCTGCCGTATTGCCGGGTCTTGCCAAAGCACGTGAGGAAATTGCCAGGGAGTACCCGAACGCTCTCGAGAGCGTGGACTTCATCCGGGAGGATCGCGGCAGCCGATGAGTCTCCTCGTGAAGGCGGAGGCGCCATGGCCGATTTTACGATTCGTAATATCCCCGCGAAAGACTACGCCGAGCTTCGACGGGATGCGAAGCAAAATAGGCGTAGCCTCAATGCTCAGATCCTGAGCATGATTGCGGACCGGGCTGAAATCAGCCGACGTCGCCGGGCGTCAATTCCGAATATCCGTCTGATTCGCGACTATGCCTGACTGCGGCAGCCGAATGCTTGCGGTCTGCATCTAATTAGAATGGGAAGGAAGGTGCTGGACGCAAGGAGAAAGCAAAAACATGTGGAACAATTTCAAAACAACGATCTTACTGGCGGCCATGACCGGCCTGGTGTTGGGCATCGGGGAACTCTGGGGCGGCCAGAACGGGCTGATACTCGCCCTGGTGTTCGCCGCCGTGATGAACCTGGGCACGTACTTCTTCTCAGATAAGCTTGCACTCTCCATGTCCGGCGCTCAGCCCATCGCGCGGGAAGAAAACCCACGCATTTACCAGATCGTCGAACGGCTGGCCGCCAAGGCGAACATCCCGGTGCCCAAGATTTATTTTATTCCCACCGACTCGCCCAACGCTTTTGCCACGGGCCGCAATCCCAGTCACGCTTCGGTAGCGGTGACGCGGGGCATTCTGGAAATCTGCGATGACGAGGAAATCGAGGGCGTGCTGGCGCATGAACTCGGCCACGTGAAGAATCGCGATATTCTCACCAGCGCCGTGGTAGCCACACTGGCCGGCGCCATCACATTGATTGGCCGCATGCTTTTCTATGCCGAAATGTTCGGAGGCTTTGGTGGCGGCGGCAGGGGCAACAGCCGGCGCGGCGGCGTGGTGTCCATGCTCGCCATGATGATTCTGGCCCCGCTGGCGGCCACGCTCATCCAACTGGCGATTTCCCGCTCACGCGAATATGAAGCTGATGCCACCGGCGCGCGCATCACCGGCAATCCCCAGGGCCTTGCCCGCGCCCTCGACAAGATTGACAAGTATGCAAAGCGCATCCCCATGCAGGTCTCGCCCTCGATGGCTCACTTGTATATCTATCAGCCCCTGACCACCGGCGAGATGTTCTCCAACTTGTTTTCCACCCATCCGCCGATTCGCAAACGCATTGAGCGCCTGATCGGGTGCGACTTTGTTTAGAGGCAAGTTCACCACCAAGCCACTAAGACACCGAGAAATGCCGGTAAGAGGGAAACGGAAAAAGCGCGGCTGACCACTTTGATTTTGGTTTTCCAGCTTCGCTTGGAGTCTTGGTGCCTTGGTAGTGAACTTGCCTGAGCGCATCGAATCACGTTACGATAGAGGTGTTCTTCCGCTGGATTTTGTTTTCAGGGCGAGTGGCAGAACAGCAAAACTCTTCCCGCGGCTGGCTGCCGCAGTTGCCGCCATGCCACCGGGCGTGGCGGAACCATGCTGCACGATAAACTCGGGCGCGAAATTCACGACCTGCGCATTTCGGTGACGGACCGCTGCAACTTCAGTTGCGTTTACTGCAAGTCCGCCGACCCGAAGAACTACGTCCCCCACCGCGACCTGCTGACGTGGGAGGAATTCCTCCGCCTGAGCCACGTCCTAGTGGGATTGGGAATTCGCAAGATTCGCGTGACCGGCGGAGAACCGCTTTTGCGCGAGGGCGTGGTGGATTTCATCGCGCGCCTGCGCCACATCGACGGGCTGGCGGATGTGGCGGTGACCACCAACGGATATCTGCTGCCGGAAATGGCGCGGGAGCTCGCCGCCGCCGGGGCGCCCAGGGTTACTGTCAGCCTGGATTCAACGGACCCGGAAAAATTCGCCAGGATCACACGCACGCCGCGATCCTACGAAAAAGTGATGGCGGGCATTGACGCCGCTCTGGAAGCGGGTTTGCGCCCGGTGAAGGTGAACATCGTTCTGGTGCGCGGCTTCAACGACGATGAGATTGTGGAATTCGCCCGCCTGGCTCGCCGCCGCGACATTGTAGTGCGCTTCATTGAGTTCATGCCGCTCGATGCCGACCACGCCTGGAAGCGCGAGTTGGTGGTAACCGCCAGGGAAATTGTCGACGCCATCCAGCCTGTGTTTCCGCTGGAGGAAATTCCCCGCAACTCACCCAGTGAAACGGCGCTGCGCTATCGCTTCAGGGACGGGCAGGGCGAACTTGGCATCATCGCGCCGGTTTCCATCCCCTTTTGCGGGCAGTGCAGCCGCATTCGCTTGACGGCGGACGGCAAACTGCGCACCTGCCTGTTCTCGCACCGCGAGCACGACGTGCGCCATCTGGTCCGCAACGGTGCCACTGACCACGACATCGCCAGGTTTATGGAAAAGGTGGTGCATCAAAAGGAGCCCGGCCATCGAATCAACGAACCGGATTTCGTTCAGCCTTCGCGCACCATGGTTTACATTGGGGGCTAAGAACTCGGGATTAGGAGTTGGGGGTTCGGGAAGGAAGATTCCCAATCCCCAACCCTTAGCCCCTTATCCCAGTTCTTAAGCTACAATAGCAGCAGGGCAATTATGGCGACGGCAACTCTCGACACGCTCCTGGCGACTTACGCTGAGCTCACGGCGCAGGAGCTTGACGAGCGCATCATGCGGGCCAAGAACGAACTGGGCTCGCGGCTGGTGATCCTGGGGCATCACTATCAGCGCGACGAAGTGGTGAAGTTCGCTGACTTCCGCGGCGATTCGCTGCGCCTTTCGCAGCTCGCCGCCCGCCGCCCGGAGGCCGAATACATCGTTTTCTGCGGCGTACACTTTATGGCGGAGAGCGCCGACATTCTGAGCGGCGATCACCAGGCGGTAATTCTTCCTGACCTCAACGCCGGCTGCTCCATGGCTGACATGGCGAACCTTGAACAGGTGGAGGTTTGCTGGGAAGCGCTCACGGCGGTGAATGGCGGCAAGACGGTGCCCGTCACCTATATCAATTCCACGGCGGCCATCAAGGCTTTTGTGGGGAGGAACGGTGGCGCTGTTTGCACCTCCTCCAACGCCCGCAAGGTGATGGAATGGGCGCTTGCCCGCGGGGAAAAGGCTTTGTTTCTGCCCGATGAGCACTTGGGCCGCAACACCGGCTACGGGTTGGGGATTCCCCTCGCTAAAATGGCGGCATGGAATCCAAGGGAAGAAAACGGCGGGCTGACCGACGATCAAATCCGTGACGCGGGGATTTATTTGTGGAAGGGCCACTGCTCCGTGCATCAGCGTTTTCGCCCCGAGCACGTGGGGCGCGTGCGCCAGAGCCATCCCGGCATTCGGGTGATCGCGCACCCGGAATGTTCGTGGGAAGTTTGCCAGGCCGCGGACGAGGTGGGCTCGACGGAATACATTTTAAAGCGTATTGTGGAAGCGCCGCCCGGGAGTGCGTGGGCGGTGGGCACAGAAATCCACATGATCCGCCGTTTGGCTCGGGAGCATCCTGACCGCCTTGTGGTTTCACTCGACGACTGTGTCTGCATGTGCAGCACGATGTTTCGGATCTCGCCCCAGCATCTCTGCTGGACGCTTGAAAGCCTGCGCTTGGGCCAGGTGGTCAACCGCGTGAGCGTTGATGCCGAGACCAAACGTTGGGCGCTGGATGCACTGAATCGCATGCTGGAGATCAGGTAGTTGACAGCTTACAGCTAACAGCCGACAGTCAGAGCCACCGGCTGCAAACTGTTGGCTGTGAGCTGTGGGCTCATTATGGACGACAAGTATTTTGATCGCCAAGAAGCGGAAGAACTTCTCCCCACCCTCACGCCCTGGCTGGAGGAAGCGCGGGACGAGAAGCTAAAAGTCGAGGCTTTCAAATCCGAAATGGCGCAGGTCGCCTCACGCATCATGGTGTTGGGCGGAACTTTCCCTCCCCTGGCTGATCTGCTGAAAAAGAAATCCGAGCACGACAAGGCGGCCGAGCACCTGGTTGAGATCATCAACCGCATTCAGGTGACGGGCGTTCTGGTGAAGGATCTCGACATCGGCTTGGTGGATTTTCCCAGTCTGCTCGACGGCCAGGAAATATACCTCTGCTGGAAGCTCGGTGAAGAACATATCACTTTCTGGCACGGCATCGATGAGGGATTCGCCGGCCGCAAGCCGCTCGACGAACCCGACATAGGGCATACACCTCCGCAGGGTCCCCGGTTGCAGTAGGGCAGTAAGCAGTAGGCAGTAGGCACTCAGCAGTGGGCAGAGGGAGGTCGATGGTTAGAGCAGGGGGGACCTCTGCAACTCGTCATTTGCCTAGATGGTTCAATGACCCAATCAAAGGATGGCTCGATCATGAGAACGCTCCTTTCCATTGACGAATTCGAACGACTCCCGGAGCCGGAGCAGGGCGGCGGTTATGAATTGGATGAAGGAGAGGCCGTATACGTGTCCCCCAACAGTCTGGAACAAGGCGAGATCATCCACCGGATCTACGCGCTCCTGAAGGAATGGGCAAAGTCAAACAACCGCGGATTAGTCGCCCCCGATAGTTGGATTGAGCTTGCCCCCGGTGTGGTGCGCGCCCCGGACATCGCCTATATTCCGCGCGACCGTATTCGCAATCTGGATCCCAAGCACACTTTGAAAGCCATCCCGGCGTTGGCAGTAGAAGTTCTTTCCAGGTATAACACGGCGCGTGAGATGAGCCGGAAGATTCAGCAGTATCGCGATGCTGGTGTTGAGTTGATCTGGGTGGTTGACCCGGACAAGCGCGAAGTCGACATTTACAGTTCACTTCCGCTGCGAACCCTTCGTCAGGGCGACACCCTAAAAGACGAAAACATCCTCCCGGGCTTTTCACTTCCCCTATCCGTGGTTTTTGAGCCCATAGGTTGAGCGCTGCGCGTAGCCGCGAAGCTGCCAGCGCAGCCGGACAGCCCTATGGACTGGGCCTCGACGAGAAATCAGACCTGTTTTGTGGGTGCGCGGCTCTTCCTTGCCCGCAGAGAACGAACCGCGGACCTACAAAACAGGTCCGCGCTAAACCGGCTCCATTTTCGATGGTGAGGCGGGATAAAACCGATGAGTTCTGAAAACCCCGCGAACGAACTGGCGAAGGCCACCAGCACCTACTTGCGCTCCGCCGCGCATCAGCCCGTGCTTTGGCGCGAGTGGAACGCCGCCGCTTTCGCCCGGGCGCAGGCGGAGGACAAGCCCATCCTGCTCGATATTGGCGCGGTATGGTGCCACTGGTGCCACGTGATGGACCGCGAGAGTTACGAAAACCCCGAAGTGGCGCGCCTCATCAACGAGTCGTTCATCCCCGTTAAGGTCGATCGCGACGAGCGCCCTGACATCGACGCGCGCTACCAGGTGGCGGTGAGCGCCTTGACGGGCCAGGGCGGCTGGCCGCTCACGGCCTTTCTCACTCCCGACGGCAGGCTGTTTTTCGGCGGCACTTACTTCCCTCCCGACGACCGCTCCGGCCGCCCGGGCATGAAGCGCTTGCTGGAAGCCCTGGCGCACAACTACCGCACCAATCGCGACCAGATCCACGAAAACGCCGCGAAGATTCTCGAGGCTCTGCGCGAGGTGGAACACTTCAAGGGTGGAGAGGAAGCGGCCGACGAAAAGGTGGTGAAGGCGATTGTGGAAAGCATCGGCGGCATGTTCGACGCGCAGAACGGCGGCTTTGGCAGCGCCCCCAAATTTCCCCACCCCACAGCCATTGACCTGCTCCTCGAAGCTTATCTCGAGACTCGCCAGGAGTGGCCGCTGACCATCGTCAACACCACCCTCGAACGCATGGGGCGCGGCGGCGTCTACGACCAGATCGGCGGCGGATTTCACCGCTACTCGGTGGACGAGCGTTGGATCGTGCCCCACTTCGAGAAGATGTCGTACGACAACGCCGGCCTTCTGGGAAATTATCTGCGTGCCTACCAGGCTACCGGCAACAAGTTTTTTCGCGAAATTGCCCTGGGGATTCTCTCCTTCCTTGAAAACGTGTTGTCTCATCCGGAGGCCGGCTTTTACTCCAGCCAGGATGCGGACATCAACCTTGACGACGATGGCGATTACTTCACCTGGACCGTGGACGAATTGAACGCGGTGCTCGACGGGCCGGAGGCGCGGGTTGCCGCCCTCTACTACCAAATCGATGCGCAAGGCGAGATGCGCCACAACCCCGCGAAAAACGTTTTGTTTATTGACCAGCCCCTCAGCGCTATCGCCGCGCGCATGAAGATTGACGAATCCCAGGTGGCGGAACTCCTGGCGCGCGCCCGGCGCAAGATGGTCGAGGCGCGCGCCCGGCGGCAGACGCCCTTCATCGATAAGTCGATCTATGCGAGTTGGAATGGGATGCTGATTTCCGCCCTGCTGGAAGCGTATCGAGTCCTGGGGACAGTGGGCGAGCGCGACCGCGCCCTGGCCACTCTCAACCTGTTGATGGCCAAAGCCTACGACCGCGAAAAAGGCATGTATCACACCTTGGTGGCCGGCGCTCCGAGCATCGAGGGGTTGCTGGAAGACCAAGTGTTCATCATCGCCGCGCTTCTCGACGCTTTTGAGATTACCGGAACACGCTTCTATTTCGACCGCGCCCTGGAGCTGATGGAAACAACCGTGCGCCGCTTCTGGGACGAAAAAGAGGGTGGGTTTTTTGACACCGCCCGTGACCTCACCGACCGTCACGGCAGCCTGACTACCGAGCGCAAGCCGTTTCAGGATTCACCCACGCCGGCGGCGAATGCGGTGGCCGCGCAAGTGCTCGATCGCCTGGACGTGCTCGCCGACCGCGAAGATTTCGGCGAAAAGGCGGCAGCCACGCTGGCGCTCTTTGCGCCCAAGGCAGGGCAGTACGGGCTGTTTGCGGCCACTTACGGTTTGGCGCTCCTGCATCACCTGCGCGCGCCGGTGGACGTGGTGGTGATCGGCCCCGCCGGCGATGAGCGCACCGTGAACCTTCTCCGCGCCGCTTATGAAACGCCGCGCACGGGCAAACACGTCTTCGCGTTCGAGCCCCGCACCGTGCAAACCCGTGACCTGCCCGCCGGCCTTGCCTCCACGCTGCCGGAGCTGCCCTTCGATGGCGTTCCCGTGGCGCTGGTTTGCCAAGGCTCCGCGTGCCACCCGCCGGTGCAAACCCCTGAGGCCCTCCGCGAGTTGCTCGCCCCTACCAAGCCCGCCTGACGCGGCGATGCGAGATGCGAATCTCCGCGCTACACTTCCTCTGTTTGCACGCTACGTTTTGCTCGCGGGCCGAATCGTAGGCGATCCCACCGCCGCCCTCAATTCCGGATCGTTGTGAATGACCTCCACCACTTTTTTGGCCATTTGATTATCGATCTCCGTTTCCTGGTGGAGCATCACGGGGTAGCGCACAATCAGATCCAAGCCTGCGTCCGACAACTGCACCCGCGCCTGCGGAGTGGGAACCAAGGGGGTAATGCTCATCAAACCTTTGTCCACATGATGCTGCTCCTCGATGCTTTCGCGGTATTGGGAATAAACCGCATTGACCGCATCCAGCAATTTGCTTTCCGCCTGGGTGTAATCGCTGCCCCGCTCCAACTTGGCCACCACTTCGTGCCAGGCATAGGCGGTGCCGGGAATTTGCTTCAAGAGGGGAATACCCAGGAAAAGCACCGAATTCGAAATCACCACCACGCGTCCCGTGGGGTGCAAGTCGGAGTCTGAGCCCGCCAATTCCGTCAGGTAAAGGCGCACCAGCCCTACATAGATGACATCGCCGGTGACGCCGGAAACAGAGATACGATCGCCCACCATGACGCCGTGCCTCCCAATTAGAAAGAAATAGCCGGCGACCGATAGGAGAAGGGTTTGCAAAGCCACCGCAATGCCCGCGGCCACGAAGCCGGCGAAGGTGGCAAGGGAACTGAATTCGCTGACCAATCCGAGAACGAGAACAATGGCCAGGAGGAGCCCGGTGAAGATGTGGCGCAGAAGCAGAAGCTGATGCCGCATGCGCGCTTCGTGAACATAGCGGAACGTCGCCCTTCGCCAAAGTTCGGAGACAGCCACCACCAGCACGATCCCAATCAGCAGGACCGCTACGTGGATCAGGAAAGACCTGAGGGTCTGAATGTATCCCTTATGCGCCGAGTCTTCCCACTGCCGCAAGCTCGCCTGGCTTTCATCCAGCAGGATTACTTCCTGGGCGAGGGGAATGGTGGCGGCGGAAAGCTGCTTGAAATGCGCAGTGATTGAGATTATTTCTTGCCGGGTTGCCTTCATGCTTTCCGGGTCTTGCGGTGCGGAGGGATTGGCCAAACTGCGTCCCTGCTCAACCGTTCCGCGGAGCCTGGTGCGGAGCGGAGATTGCACCTGGCGGGCCAAGGCGCTGACGGCGCCGGCGCCCTGGATCAACTGCTTAATCTCGTTCAGGTCCCCCGATCGCGAGAACATGCTGGATGCCTGACTTATCAACCCTGACCCCGCGGACGGGTTCGGCGAAGAGTTGGATGAGGTGAAGGCAACCTCTTTTCCCGGAGCGGTGGCAAAGATCTCGGGGACCGATTTCTTCAGGTCATTGATCTCCTCCTGCAATCCCCCCGCTTTCCGCGCGTTGCCGCTCATGAAGGTGGACAATTTCTGAAGGGCGTCTTGGAGCGCCTGGTTGAAATCCAATTGCTCGCGCAGGGTGTCGTGCCGGGCAATCAATTCCTGAAGCTTTTTTCCGGAAGCCTTGGGGATTTGGGTGTTCAAGGCTTCGATCTGGCTTTGAATTTGGCTGATCGCGGCGGCAGTGGTGGCGGCAGATTTGGCGATGTTCTGTTGTTCGCCGGAAGTTTGTGAGGAAAGATTGGGGTCGGCGCCGGCGGCCGCACCCCCTTTTTCCGTCAGCAGAAGTGCGGCTTCTGCGTCCGCGGATTGGAAGGCCAGTTGTAATGCCTGCCTGGCGAGGCTGCGGGCATTGTCCAGGTAAAATGCATCGCTCGGCTGACCCGCGGATTCGTTGGCGCTCGCCAGTTGCTTGTACCAGGTGATGGCAGCATTGAGATGCTGGATAATAGCAGTGTCTTCCGCGTGGGCCTGCGGCGCCGGCGTTGCCTGCGGCGCGGCCCGAGGCGGGAGAATGCCTGCCACAACCGCCATCACTGCCAAAAGACTTGCTGAAACCCTGAGCCCTCGCATCATCAGTGTGCACCTCGCACTCTTTGTTAACATGATTGGTTAACCACTGCAAGACCGGAAGACCAGCACGCGCTAACGCTCATGAGTACAGCCCCCAAACCAAGAATTCTTTTTCCCTCGCCCCCCTGGGGAAGAGGGTGGGGACCGCAAGGCGGAGGGGGCCCCACGTTTTGCGCATGGGGGTGAGGGGGTCAAACGCCTTTGCGCAGATCACAACTGCGTCGACGCACTCATCAAGCGGTCCGCGGCGCACGTGGAGCGCGGCCAGATGACAGTTTGAGATCAAGGCCCGAGCTTAAAGCCGAAAGGAACCCTATGGCAGGGAAGCCGTTATGGTACATCATCATGATACAGACTCTAAGGCCTATTTGTAGGGTCGACAGGGTGATCCAAGGACCGAATCTGCCAACCAGCGCGAAAGGGCCAGCGTAGTTTCCAGTGACCCAAGCCCAGAGGCTGAAATGCAGCAGCAGGGCGAGAGCACTAAGCGCAATCGGGATCCGCCACCTACGCACGTAACAAAGAACTGCGCAGACAAGTAGAGCCACTGGTTCGAGAGCCAAGGCAAGGAAAACCATCACTCCAAAGGCCAATGGCAACTCCACGTATTCCGAGTAGTGAGCGAATTGATCACTGTAAAACGCATGGAAGGGAAACGCTGTGATGGCAAATGCTCCCGCGATGGCGCGCAAATACCAGTCAACCGGGCAGAGGCGCGCCAGCAAAAACAAAACCAGAGAAAAAGGTATGCAAAGGACAAACGAATACACGACCTGCCGAGTGACCCATCCGGGTTCCGGCATCCAGAAATGCGAATGGAACACCGTGTCCACGTCGCTCAGGCCGAGGTTGGTATGGCCCAATACGTACCAGGTCGTCATCCACGCAAGGTTGAGCGAAAATAGGAGCAGGTTAGCCCGTCGCACCACTCTACACACCCACAGGGTGGGTTCGGTGACTCCAGTCATACCTCCTCCTCGGTTTGAGCCTGCGCTATCCTCGACCCGCTGCGTTACTCGCCTTGCGGTGGGTCCTGCTTCGGGATTTGCAGGCGCGCCAGGGAGAGCGGCCAGAACAGCACTCCGGCGGAAATGATGATCAGAACGAATGAAAACCGCACGATCATTTGCGTGTAATCCCAAAATCCTGGGTGGACCATGGGATGCCAGTTGGCAAGTTCGTAAGCTACTCCGCCGAACACCACCACGCTGAGCAGGCTGGTCAGAAAGCGAGTGCCATAGGCGCATCCGGCGAGGAATTTACCTGTTTGTTTTCCCGCTTCGCGCCAACCGCCCCGCAAGAGAGCGATGAAAAAGCTAAGGAGGAAGCCGCTGAGAACAATCCACAACAGCCCCTCGATGAAATTGAAGGTTTCCTCGATGGGCACATGGCTGACGGGTTTTTGGGAATGGAAGGTCAGGAACGACGCGACTTCCACTGAATGCCCATTAACCCAGTCAAAGACGGCGCTGCACAGCCACACGAGCGCCAAGCTCACGAGGCAAAAGATCACGGTGTTTAGGAGTCTTTTCCGGTCCACCGCCCACAGCGCCCGGAGGGGGAGCCCCTTGCCCTCTGTCGACGCGGCATCGGCAGCACTCGAAACGATTCCACCCACGACAACGGCGGCGGCAAGGAGTTGCACGATGGCCCAAATGAGCGCCAGGATCAGCAGCAGCGCCGAGGACTCCGGCAAACCCAGCCATTCGTAACCCGCGAACGCCCAAAGCGCGATGAGCGCCGCCAGTACTATGGCGGTCCGATAGCTGCGGGCCACAACCCCCAGGCTCCACTTCCAGACTGCAAAGGTTTTCTTCATTTTTAGCTTTCAGCGATCAGCTATCAGCTTTCAGCAAAACTCCTCACTGACTGCTGAGCGCCGAGCGCGTTTCTTTTTCAATCCAAAATCCAAAATCCCAAATTCCTCAGTGTCCTGTAATGATAACCGTCGCGGCTCCCGTTGACGCCTGACGTGTGGGCTCATACATGGGCAGCACGCGCGCCGGATTCGCTTGAAACATTCCCGGCGTCACGGCCTTCAAAAGATAATGGAATTGTCCCTGCCCGCGCCGGTAGGTGGTGGAGAACAGGGCGGCGCGATCGTCGTGAAATTCGCGCTGCGTGTAGTAGAAATCCCACCAGGACGGCTTTTCTTTTAGTTCGTACAATCCTTCCTGCTCGATAAACTCAAAGCCCGCGGGGATGGGGTCCTCAATTTCCAAATACTGCTCGTTTTGCGTCGTGCTGACGGTGAGGCGCACCACCACGACGTCGCCCGTCTCGACCGGGCCCGCCAGCGGCTGCTCGGAATAGACGATGCGATTGTCTTTCCGCTCCGGCACCAGCTTGAAGTACTCACGGAGCACATTCAACGCGTAGCCACCTGCCGGCGCCGGCCTGGGCTGGCGAGAGAAATAGGAGGCCGATGCCGACCAGTAGAGCACTCCCGCACCCGATTTCACGATGCGCACTTCGTTGGCGCCGGCATGAACTTGCGGCGCGGCGGCCGTCAGCACGATGGGAAGCGGATTTGCCACGTCCTTTTCCGTAATGCTGCGGTCAGCGAGCTTTTGGCCATTCAAGTAGACGCTCAGGGTGAAATTCGGCTTAAGCTCGCCGGAAATCTTCAGGTAGTCGATCAAGCCGTAAATGGCGGTGGCGGTTTGCTCGGTGGACTCCCAATAGTAGCCGTCGGAGCGATGTTCCACGAGCCAGCGCGCGGCGCGCGGCAATAAATCACTCTTCGGATCGAGGTTCGCCAGGGCTTTGAGTGCGTATGCCGTGGTCTCAAAGGAATTGTCGGAAGCGAAATCGAGCATTTCCTGGCGTTCGGATTTCCACGAAACGAAAGGACCTTCCACGTGCGCGCCGGCTTCCAGCAGTTTTGCAAATTCCTGCGCGCGCGGGTCCTTGAGTTGCATCAGCAACAGTGCCATCAGCGCCTGCCCATGCGCGGAGAACTTCTGCCGGGAGGAATACAGGTCTTCCACCAGGGCGCGGTCCACGTCGCCGCTCAAGGCCAGGGCGTAAACCATGTAAACGCGAATGTCCGCGAGGGCGCGGGGATTTTCCTTGATCTGCTCCCGGAGCGATTCGCGGCCCATCTTTAACCGCTGCTCGTCAATCGGGTAACCCGCCTCCTTCGCCTGCGCCAGACCCGCCACCACGTACGCGGTCATGAAGGGGTGGGTCTCATCCGTCTGCCACCAGCCCCATCCGCCGTCGTCATGCTGGAACATGTAGAGGCGAGCGAGCCCGGCGGCAATTTTCTTTTCCAATTCCATGGAGGCCGCTGGTGGCGCGAGCCCCAAGTCTTTCACCGCCTTCGTTACCAGAATGTTGGGGAGGAAGCTCGACATCGTCTGCTCGACGCACCCGTAGGGATAGGTGGCCAGGAAATCCAGCGCTGACATCAGCGTGCCGGCAACGGAAGGCGCCAGGTCGATGCGCAATGCGGAAGCATCAGCGTTAACTTCCGCAGGGAGGACCAGCGAACGCTTGATTTCCTCCTTGTCGCCGCGCAGAGCGCCTGATTGCGCCACGCTCTGCTGGAGCCCCCAGGGTTGCACCGGCATCTCTAGCTCGAGCGCGTCGGATTCCTCATCGGTCAGCGCTTTGGCCAGGAACTTCGCCTGGGCAATCTTCGGTGCGCGCACATTCCAAGTCACCACTGCTTCACCGTTGGTGGGAACGTTGACGCTAACTTCTGCGGGGCTGGTCAACTCCACTCCTTCGGCATCGAGAGAGACCTTCGCGGTCTTATCCGTCGAGAGATAATTGTGGACGATGCCCACTAGCGTCGCCGTGTCGCCCTGGTCCATGAAGCGGGGAGTTTCCAGGCGCAGAATCAGGTTCTTGCGCGTAATGACTTTGGCCACCACCTGGCCCACCAGGGTGTTGCGCGTAACGGCGCGTACCGTGGCCCGCCAGGTGGTGAGCGAATCGGGGAAGTTAAAAGACGCGCGCGCCTTGCCGTTGGCGTCAGTCACCAATGCGGGCAGCCACTCAATGGTGTCAGGGAAAAACTTGCGCACTTTGGGCTGCACCGTTTGCGGGTTCTTGAAATCGGCCAGCCGCGTGGGGGCGCGGAGCAGGGCAAGCTCCATCTTGTGCCGGCCGGAATAGCCCGTGAACCAGTACGCGGTGGAAAGTTGCGTCATCACCCTGTCCCATCCGCGCGCGTAGAACACCTTCTCGGGAGGTTCCACCGTATCCGGGCGGACGGCGTAGATGGCCTCATCCACCACTCCCAAGCTCAACTCCGCGCTCACCGGATGCCCCTCGGCGTCCTGCGCGGTGAGGGTGTAAGTAACCTGCTCGCCGGGCCGGTATTGCGGCTTGTCGGTTTCCACCGTGACCTTCAGAACTTTCTCCGCCGCCGGCACGGAGATGTTCTTCGAACTCTCAAAGAGCTGTTCATTCTTTACGAATGCGACGTTGAGGAAGAAATTAGGTTCGAAGCGCTCCTCAATGGGAACGTCCACGGTCATCGAGTCGCCGGCGGCGGGGTGCAGCGACCAGGTGTAAACCTGCTGTCCCTCGGTGGTCACCAAAACCTGCGCCCCGGGCTCATGCGTGGCAATCAACACGTGCGCCGTATCACCAGGCTTGTAGGAATGCTTGTCCGGATAAACATCAACGCGATGGTATCGGGCGCCTTCGGCAAAGGTCGCCATCCCGGAAATCCAGAGGCTGGTGGAGAAAGTTGCTTCGCGTTGGTTGCTGTCGAAGCTGGCGGCGTTAACGGTGAGCCAGGGTACATTGGGAACGATGTAGGTGTAGTGCCCCACCCCGTGCTCATCAGTGGGCACACCTCCTCGGGTGAGAATATCCGTGGGCGCGCCCGCCACCCAGGACGGGTGGGTTACAAACGTCAACCGTACGGCGGTGGAAACAGGCTTGGAGTCGTAGTCCAGGGTGTGAACGGTGATGTCCGCTGTCTGCCCGGGCGCGTAGACGTAGCGGTCGGGCTCCAGGAAGATGACGACGGACGAGTAGGTCACCACCACGCCGCGTCCGCCCATGATTTCGCGATTGCTGGCGTCGGTCACGTGCGCTTCAATCCGGTAGCGATAATCCTGCTTCCGCGCATCGACTTCGGTGGGCAGTGAGACGTGCAGCACACCGTCGGCATCCAGCTGACCCGTGCCTTGGCTGATCTCCTCGCCGAAGTAATCCTCGTTGTAAAACCCGCCGCCCTCGTCACCTTCGAAATCCTCATCGCCCCAAAGAATGCGCCAATAAGGGAACATATAGCCGGAGCGGAAAACGGAGTATTTCACCTGGCCGCCCGAGACGGGTGCGCCAAAATAGTAACGAGCGCTGATGGTGGCCTGGATCGCTTCGCCCTGGAGATATCGCGCCTTGTCGGTGGAAACCGCCACCTCAAATTCCGGCTTCTTGTATTCCTGCACTTCGAACGACCCGTAAAGCTGCTTGTTACCGGAGAGGTGAGCGGTAATGCCGTAGGAGCCCAGAGCCGCCAACGGGCTGAGGGTCAGCGTGCCGTGGAAGGACCCGAAGGGCGACAGCTCCAGCTTCTGCTGATAGATGGTCTTTTGATTGGCGTCCGTTACCTCCACCGTGAGCGGCCCCGGCACGTCCACGCTGAAATGTCCGCCGCGTCGCGCGCGCACGATGCCCTTGAAATCCACCTGATGCGTGGGGCGATAAACGGGCCGGTCCGTGTAGATGTACCCCACGTAGTCGGTGTCGGAAGTGTCGTAAAAGAAAAAAGGCTCGATGCTGGTGGCTGCCACATCCTTGCCCGCCGCGGCCACCATGATGGAATCGTCAACTTTGATTTCCTTGAAAGTGGATTGAAACACGCCGGAGGCATCCGTGGAGCCGCGCGCCAATTCTTTGTGATTATTGAAGACGACGGCGGTGGCGCCCTCCACCGGCATGCCGGAGTCGCGGTGGACGACAAAAAGCACTACTTGGCCGGGAGCGGTTTTGGAAACCAACGCCAGGTCGGTGACCATCAACAAGGTATACGCGCGCAGTTCGTTGTGAGCCACTTCCACCAGGTACAGGCCCTTGTCGTGCAAATCCACGGGGATTTCCTGGTATTCGGAATCGCGCGTTTTGGGCACGAGCTCGCGCCAACCGAGAACCAGTTGCTCGCGGTTCAGAAGCGGCACCTGGGCGTAAGAAGCGACATCGAGGGGAATGCGTTGCAGCTTGCGCTCCTGCACGCGCGCGGAATGGTATTGCCGCCGCGTTTCGAAGCGCATTTGGGAGCGGAAGTAGTCACGGATGCTCATGCGCCAGTCGCGCTTCCATTCGTGAAAGCGCTCGAGCCAGGTTTTTTCTCGCGCCAGTTCCGCTTTTTCGCTTCCAAAGGAATGCGCGTCTTTCAGCTTGGAGAAAAACTGAAGGGGGTCCTTGACGCGATAGACGCGGAAGTCCAGGTGGTCGACCTCGCGAAAGCTGATCCAGACTTTCGGTTGCTGGGAAGGCGCGTAGGTCTGGCGGGAAGAGACGGAAAATGACGGTTCCCGGGAGGCGGTTGCCTGCTGGGCAAGCGCCGCCGGTACCGCGGCGAATAAGCCCGCGATGAGCCACAACACCGCCGGCACCCATCCGGCAAATTCACGCCGAGCTTTTCGGGTTGGGGCCACTCGCGGGAAACGCCTTCGATTGGGCATACCAGTATTCATGGCAATATCACCGCAAAATTTCCAGCCGGTAGACTCCCAGGAAATTCGGATTATTGCGCAGCGGCCGCCAATGCAGGTCGGGGTGTTCGAGCAGGGTTCCCGCCTGCACCTCGCGTATTTCGCCACGGTGGCCATTCAGGTCGCCGGTATGGTAAACAATCCAATCCGAGCCCTGCGGCTGGTAGTACGACTTGCCGACAAACAACATGGTATGGAAGGGCTCGTGCTGCACGGATTGGTGAAAGAACAGCAGGTCGCCGGGTTCGGCCGCGCGGACGTCGCGTGAAATCGCGTACGTATTGTAACGGAGGAGCGTGGCAGCGTCGGCAAATTCCACGAACGCGCCGTGCGCAAGATCCGCGGGAGCGGCAGGGCCGGGCCGAGCACGGAATAGCGCCCGCCCGAGAGGCCCATAAGGATAATTGTACTTCGCGATGTCGCCGAATCCCGGATCGTAAGGCAGGCCCGCGTTCTCGCGCCACGCGGGTGAGTGGGCCTCGAGCGAATTCCGGAACGCGAAGCGAATCAGCGCGGCGCAGTCCTCCACCTCCACCCGGGTCCGGGGGGAAGGGGAGTAATACGGCGTTTCCGCCAGGAAGGTGAACCAGCGGATGAAATTCTCACGGTCCCGGGCACTGTCAAGGCGAGCGCCATCCGGGAATCCATCGCCCAGGCTATCGTGCCAGGCGGGGCCAAGCGAAGCCGCACGGGACAAGATATTCGCGCCCACGCTGGCGCCCGCACCCACCGGGCTTTCCGCCAGCACGTGGGGGTGGCGGAGAACCAAGGCGGCGCAGACCGGCAGCATGGCGAGCAATGCCACCCCTCCGTAAACGGACGCAACTCGCGGAGGGTCTGGAGAACGGGATTGACGATGTGTTTTTTTCACGGGCTTACCGTGCGGGCACATTTTAATTGTCCCGGGCGCCCAGTGCAAGGGCTATGCAAATTAATTTGAACTGGCAAATAGTACCGGCAATAATACAGGATTCCCGCCGGGGAACAAGGAGAAGAGATGCTCGAGAGAAAAGGGTGGTGGACTGCGTTGGCAGGGGCGCTTTTCCTGATCGCTGGGCCGCTTCGGGGAGCGGAGATTTCCATCGTGGGCGGGCCCATGGAAACTGGGTTTAACAGCGGCACCTTCGCTTACATTCACGCCACCGTGCACGGGCTCGCGGGCCAGCCGAAACGCTATGTGGTCTTTGCTGAAATCCAATATTACGGAACAACCGCCAGCACCAGTGTGGAAATGGACCGCCTCCCGGAGACCAAGCCCGGGGTGGAGGAATTCCAGGTGGGCTGGCCGATTCCTCCCCAGGCGCCCACCGGCTATTACACTCTCACCCTCCACGTGGAAGACCGAATCGAGCACTCTCCCGAGGTCACCAAGAAAGTTCGGGGCTTTGTGGTGTACAAAAAGCTGGTGAGAATATCGCGCGTGACCCTCGACAAAACCATTTACAACGTGGGCGAACCGATCAAGTGCGAGGTGGGGATCGAAAACCTGTCGGACGCGGATGTGGACGGTCTGCGCATCGAGTTCTCCAACGCGAATTACCCCTGGATATCGCTCCATTCGCAGGCAGGCCACGACAACCCGGACCTGGCGGTCAGGATGCTGCGCGAGCATCTGGCCGTTCCCGCCGGAACCGCGGTGACCGTCCCCATGATTGCCGCCGGGACGGCGACTTGCTTACACGGCAAGCAGAGCGAGGTGATGGGTTCCGGCATCTCTCTGGGCAATGAAAAAAACCTTCCCCCGGAAGTTGATACCTATACCGTGGCATTGTGGAATGCTGACCGCACCAAGCTGTACGACATGCAGTTCACCCCTCCGGCAATCGTGCGTGGTTGGGACCGCGACGTGCCCAAGCCTTACGGTCGCAACTTCACGCATCCCTACAATTCCTTTATCGATTTCACCAAATACCGGGAATTCTATGCCCCGGGGCAGATTTCGGCGGCCCTGCGCGAAGACCCTTCGCACACGCTATATCGCCCTGGAGACACGGTGAAGATTGTTGCCACCTTGAAGAATCCCTCGGACGAAGCTTGGGCCGGAGCTGTCCTCAAGGCGCGCATCATGGATTTGGCGGGGAAAGAGGTTTACTCCGGCACAGTCCGCTCCGGGATTGATCTTGCCACCGGCGCCACGCAGAAGGTCGCGAACGACACGTGGGCCATCCCTTCCACCCAGACCCCCGGCGCCTACGCTGTGGAATTGACGCTCGCCGGGAGCGGGGGCAAACCATTGGCTCGTACCAACACCGAAATCGCCGTGAACGTTCTTCCTGCATCGCTCATGGTGATTTGCGCGCATGAGGACGATGAGCAGGCTTACGCCGGATTGATGCGCGCGGCCGTCGAAGCCGGAATTCCGGTCGAGGTCCTGATTCTCACCGCCGGCGACGTGGGCCAGTGCGAGCGTTACTTCAACAAGCCCTGCGGCCCCAACGAGGCGCGCGAATTTGGCGAAGTCCGCATGGAGGAATCCGCCGACGCCCTCGAGCATCTGGGCATTCCCCGCGACAAGTTCATCGATCTGGGATTGCCGGATGGAGGCTCGGGGGCCATCTGGTTTGAGCACAAGGATTCCACCAACCCATTCCTATCCATTTATCTTGCCTGCGATCACGCCCCATATCCGAACGTCTACAAGCCCAACCTGCCTTATGCGCGCGACGCGGTGGTTGAAGCGATCCGGCAAATCATTACCAACTTTCACCCGGCGATGCTGGCGCTGACCCATCCCGATGAGCGGCACGTGGACCACCGCACGGCGGGTTGGTTCGCCATCAAAGCCTGTCAGGCGTTGCTGAAGCAAAAGGCGCTCGACCCCCAGACCATCGTGTTGGCTGACCAGGTGTATGGCGCGGGAGGCTATAAAACCGCACCTTACAAATATGAAAACTTCGTGGTCCACCTGAGTGGCGAAGCCGCGGCCTTGAAACACGAAATGAGCTGGCTCTATCAGTCCCAGGATGGAAATCTAGCCGAGGGCGACAAAAAAACGTTCGCCGAACTTCCCCGCGAAGAAAAGCACCTCCGCATTATGGACTGGCAGGAACACGAAGGTTGGAACGAACAGGAATCGGGCCGTTGATTCATCGGGCCTTTGCCCGCCTGTGTGGCATGGCCATCTTGGCCATGATTCGACACGAGCGGCACCCCCGTGCCACTGATGAGAACGCCTCAGCGAGCTACCCTCTCCCCCAAGGGAGCGAGGGCAAGAGAGTCAATGCTCCCCTCGCCCCCTTGGGGGAGAGGGGTTGGGGGTGAGGGGGGCCGTGCCGTACCGCGTTGTCGAGTATTAAGCGGGACACCACACTTAGCCTGATTGTCTGTTCCGTCTTGCTGATCCTGTCCATCCTGCCCATCCATGTGAATAGTGGCGCCTTAGTTGGATTCATGCACGCAAGTTTCACCCAGCGCCCAATGGCGGGGTAAACCCGCCGCTACGGTGGCGAGCCGAGCCCATCTGAGCGCGGGCGCTTTCATGGTGAGCGCCCCACTTGCACTCCTTCCCCTGGTAGCCTCCTAATCTCATTGGTTTACCTTGACAATAATAGCGTAGGATGCTAGACTGATAAGTGACGCGGGTAGCCGGCCGCGATTTATCCGGTTCCCGCCCCCGAGCGTCATGGCCATGACCCCGATGGATCGGGGCGGGTCGGCACATGCGGATGTTGCCCCGGCGGGAAGCTATCCCAACTTTCTCGGAAGGGCGGCACAGGGGGAACCGAAGTTTCGCTCTGAAAACACCATGGTTTTCCACGATCTTATGGAAACAAAAGGGGTTAGCTATAAGCGCCAAAATGTCTTAACGCCATATTCCATTCAAAGAAAAAGAGTTAGCGTGAAGGCCTTGGGACGGTGCGAAAAAAGGACATGATCTTCCACGATATACAAGATAAGAAATGGGTTAGCGATGAGTTGCGTAAATTGTGAAGAAATCTATATTATTGAAAATACATTACTTATACGATTCTCTGCGGCCACGGTCATCCCAAAAAAAAGGGGATGAAAAATGGAGAAAAAACTCCTTAACTTATTGAAAACACGTGCAGAAAAAATGCCTGTTTTCCGTCTTTCCACGATCTTGATGAAAACAAATGAGATATAGGTTCCTTTCCACGATGTGTAAGAAAAACAACGAGTTGCTTGAGACTAAGATAACAGACGACATTTTGACTGCTTCATGGCAGGCTATGTGGCGAGGGACAAGAAACGGCAAGAAACAAGGGTGGCAAGGCAGGGCGCGATCGTCCATTGCAGCCCACGATGACATGGCAAAGGGCAGAGTGGCGAGATCATGGGTGCTCCAATTGATGGCGTCGCGGCAGGTTTCGCCCGGCTCTTTCGACCGCTCGATGCTAAAAGCTCAACGGGGCGAGAGAATCCGGCTAGGCTGATTAATTTCGCGGGAGGGAACCTTAGAACCATTCACACTGTCTTTCGCGAAGGAAGATGTCTGCGGGGGCTGAGTCAGCCTGAGATTTGGTGCTGGAAGTGGGGCGTTCGGAGGTATCGGACATAATGTCATAATAAATCGGACTATGCTTCCGTTTTTATGCGTAAAATAGTCCGATTATGGGTCTCCCGCCGCCCCTCGGAATCTGAATTGCCCGTTCTTCAGTTTGCACTCGGCCATAGCGTGATTTAACCCGAAAGACAGGTGTCAGATATCGGGTGTTAGGCGCCAGGGAGAGCACTTTGACCCGCGCGAGCTGAAATCGACCCGTTTGGACAGTACTGACACCTGGCACCTGGCACCCGAAACCTAGCCTTATGAGCATCAACATCGGTTTGGACATCGGCGCGGTAAGTTTGAAGCTTGCGGCCATTGGCGGGCCGGACGACGGACCGCGTTTTCGCACCCTCACGGCGAAATCCGAGACCTTTTATGCGGCCGAATTCCCCGAGACCAGCCCCTTTTTCGGCCGCGCCCTGGTGCTCTCGCGTTACCGGCGTCTGCAAGGCAGCCCCATCCAATCCACCTTCGACCTCTTGAAGGAGCTTTACGACTACCTGCCGGAAGAGAATGTGGAGGGCATCCGCGTAACCGGTTCGGGCAGCCAGTTGATTGCCAAGGTTTTGGGCATTTACTTTGAAAATGAGTTTCGCGCCATCGCCAAGGGGCTGCGGATATTCTACCCGCAGGTGCGCACGGTTTTCGAGATGGGCGGCGAAGCGTCCAAGTACCTGCGTCTTGATCCCAACGTCAGCGGCAAGCATCTGGGCATCGTGGACTACCAGACCAGTGGCGAATGCGCGGCGGGCACGGGTTCGTTCATTGACCAGCAGGCCACGCGGCTGCTCTACTCGATTGAGCAGGTGGGCCCGGCGGCGTGCGGAGCCAGTTGCGCGGCGCGCATTGCCGGCCGCTGCTCGGTGTTCGCCAAGACCGACATGATTCACGCCCAGCAGAAGGGCTATACCACGGAACAGATTCTGCGCGGGCTGTGCGACGCCGTGGCGCGCAATTACAAATCCAGCCTGGTAAAAGGGCGCGCCGTGGTGCCTCCGGTGGCCTTCATTGGCGGCGTGGCGATGAACCAGGGGGTGCGCAACGCCCTGCGCGAGGCCTTCAAGCTGAAAGAGGCCGATCTGCTGATCCCCGAGCATTACGCCTGGCTGGGAGCGATGGGCTCGGCGGTGCTGGAAGCCGAAGAATACCGCAAGAGGTCTTTCAAGCGCATCCACCAGTTGCGCCAGCACGAGGCGCAGCGTAAGAATTTCGCCTGCACCGACCCGCTCTCCATGCAGCACGTCATGCTGCTGCGTGACCGCGCGAAACCGGTGAAGCTGCCCGCTCCCGGTGAGCGGGTGGAATCCTATCTCGGCATTGACATTGGTTCGGTCTCAACCAACCTGGTGGTGATTGACGCCGAGGGAAACCTGCTGAAGGAGATTTACCTCCGCACCCAGGGGCGGCCGATTGAAGTGGTGGACCGCGGCCTGAAGGAAATTGAAGCGGAGCTGGCCGGCTCCCTGGACATTCGCGGCGTGGGCACCACGGGCTCCGGCCGCGAGCTGATCGGAGAACTGGTGGGCGCGGACACGGTGAACGATGAAATTACCGCCCACAAGACCGGCTCCATGCACGTCTGCAAGCAGATGGGTATGGATCCCGTGGACACCATTTTTGAAATCGGCGGCCAGGATTCCAAATTCATCCGTATTGACAAGGGCGTGGTGGTGGACTTCACCATGAACGAGGCCTGCGCCGCCGGCACGGGCTCGTTTCTGGAAGAGCAGGCGGAGAAGCTGGGAATTTCCATCAAGGAGGAATTCGCGCAATTGGCGCTTGCCTCCTCCAGCCCCGCGCGCCTGGGCGAGCGCTGCACGGTGTTCATGGAGCGTGATGTCACCGGGCTGATGCACAAAGGCGCGGAAGTGGGCGATCTGGCGGCGGGCCTGGCGTATTCGGTGGCGCTCAATTACCTGAACCGCGTGGTGCGCGGGCGCAAAATCGGCAACGTGATTTTCTTCCAGGGCGGCACGGCTTACAACGATGCCGTGGCGGCAGCCTTTTCGCAGATTCTGGGCAAGCGGGTCATCGTGCCGCCGCACAACGGCGTCATCGGGGCCATCGGCATGGCGCTGATCGCCCGCGACCGCATGAAAGCGGCAGGCCAGCCCAGCCGCTTCCGCGGTTACGACCTGGACCGCGTGGACTTCACCACGCGCGAGTTCGTTTGCCAGGCCTGCTCCAATTTCTGCGACATGAAGGAATTCAACATCGAGGGACAGCGCACGTACTGGGGCGACAAGTGCTCCGACAAGTTCCGCAAACGCGCGCGCACCGACCGCCAGCCGGTGATCGAGGATCTAATCGAATGGCGCGAGAAGCTGCTGGAAGAGGTTCTGCTGCCCACCCGGGGCGGCAGCCGCACGGTGGGAATTCCGCGCTCGATGTTCTATTACGACCGCTTCCCCTTCTGGTGCGCTTATTTCCAGGAGTTGGGTTTTGACGTCATTGTCTCCTCCCCGACCGACCGCAAGATTTCCACGGCGGGCGAGGAGCTGACCATCGCGCAGCCCTGCTTCCCCGTGAAGGTGGCGCACGGGCACGTGCAGGACCTGCTGGAGAAAGCCGTCGATTACATTTTGCTTCCCAACGTCGTTAATGCCGAGGCGCCGGACGGCCCGGTGGATTCGTTTCTCTGCCCCTGGAACCAGACGCTGCCTTTCGTGATTCGCGCTGCGCCCCAGCTCGAGTTCGCCCAGGCCAGGTATCTTTCTCCCACCGTTCACTTCCGCCTGGGGGGCAAACATGTGGAGAGGCAGCTTGCCGAGTTCGCGCGCAACCTGGGCGTGACCCCGCGAGCCAACGCCGAGGCCGTGAGGGCGGCCTACGCCGCGCAGGAAGCCTTTGACGACACGCTGCTCCAAGCCGGCGCCGAGGCGCTGGCCAAACTGGAGGAGACGGGAGAGCCCGCCCTGGTGCTGGTGGGGCGCCCTTACAACCTCTACGACCGCAGCGTGAATTGCGATATTCCCCGCAAGCTGCGCGCGCTTTACGGCGTGAACGTTCTGCCCATGGAGGCCCTGCCCCTCGACGCGGAAGACATTACCGGCGTCAACTCCAACATGTACTGGAACTCGGGGCGGCGCATTCTGGCTGCGGCGCGGCTGACCCGGCGCTATCCCAATCTGCACCTGGTTTATATTTCCAACTTCAAGTGCGGCCCGGACTCTTACATCAAATCATTCATGGATGAAGCGGCGGGCAAGCCCTCACTGGTTCTGCAGTTTGACGGCCACGCCAATGACGCGGGCTTCATCACGCGTTGCGAGGCGTACCTCGACAGCAAAGGATTCTTGCGATGTCCCTCTTCCGCCACCGCCATGTCCGCCGCCAAATAGGCCCGGGAAATCCCCTGAGCGGCCGGACGGTCTACATTCCCACCATGGGCGAAGGCAGTCCGGAAGCCTTTGCCGCGGCGTTTCGTTTCTTGGGTGTGAATGCCCGGCCCACGCCCCTTTCCGACGAGCGCACCCGCGAGTTGGGCGCCAAGTATACCAACGGCGATGAATGCTACCCGGCCAAAGTCACGGTGGGCGATTTTCTGCGCGTCATCGAGCAGCCCGACTTCGACCCGGAACGTGCGTCTTTCTTCATGCCCACGGCGGACGGCCCCTGCCGATTCGGCCAATACGCGCCTTTTCTGCGCAAGATCCTGGACGAGGCGGGCTACGGCCGCGTGCAGGTGCTCTCACCCACCAGCCTGAACGGTTATGAGGACCTGGGTGAGATCGCCACACCTTTCTTGCGCGCGGCGTGGCGCGCCCTGGTGTGCGCGGATACCTTGCACCGCGCGCTGCTGAAGACTCGCCCCTATGAAACGGCTCCCGGCGCGGCCGACCAGGCATTTCAAGAGTCGCTCCAGGATGTGTGCACGACGATTGAGAATAGCTGCGCCGACGCCGGCTGCCAGCTCCACTCGCTTGTGGAAGCCATGACCCGCAGCCGCGACCGCTTCCGCCGCGTCCCGGCCCTCTATGACCCGGAAATCCCCTTGATTGGCGTGGTGGGAGAAATCTTCTGCCGCCTGAACACGTTTTCCAACGAAGATCTGATTCGCAAGATGGAGAGCTACGGCGCCGAGTGTTGCTTGAGCCACATCGGCGAGTGGGTGTCTTACACCAACGCCGAGGCCAAACGCAAGCTGCGGCTGGTGGGACGCAATATCTCCTGGGAAATGGCCAAGACCTTCATCCGCTCGCACATCCAGCACGCCGATGAAGAGGCCCTGATCGCGCCTTTCGAGGATGATTTTGTGGGCTATGAAGAGCCTCCCATCGAGGAAATCCTGGACCTTGCCTGGCCCTATCTGCCCACCGGCGGCGCCCTGGGGGAGATGGTGCTGAGCGTGGGCAAAGCCGCTTATCTCGCCAAGCACGGCGCCGATGGCATCATTGATATCAGCCCTTTCACCTGCATGAACGGCATCGTGAGCGAGGCTATCTATCCCAAACTGTCCAAGGCTTACGGCGGCATCCCCATTCGCAATTTCTACTTCGACGGCACGCAGGCGGACCTCGACCGCGACCTGGGAATCTATATGGAACTCGCCCGCTCCCATCGCGAGAAGAAACCCTACCGCCGCACCCACCCCGCCTACTTCGCGCAACCCGTGGCGTAGAGTCCAGGGGACTGCCGAATTGTGGGGTTCGGAAACGACCCACCCAGTGGTATAATGTAACTACAAGGCGGTAACTACGCGCCATGCTCTTTGAATGGGATGAGGTCAAGAACCGCCGCAATCTCCGGAAACACAAAATCTCTTTCGAGAGTGCAAAGCTGGTATTTGAGGACCAAAATGCGCTTGATGACAGGGAGCGAGAAGTGGACGACGAGGAGCGATGGCAGACGGTGGGAGTGATTGGTGGCTCGATGACAGTTGTAGTTGCGTACACCTATAGAGAGGAACATGGCGAAGAGATAATCCGCATCATCTCAGCGCGAAAAGCCAGTCCGTCGGAAAGGAAAGCTTATGGGGAAGGTAACTGGCCGCTTGGCTAAGGAGATAGAAGATCTAAAACGCTTGAAGGATGACGACATCGACTTTACCGACATCCCGGAAAAGGTTGATTGGAGCAGAGCCGTCAGGGGAAGGTTTTACCGGCCGGTTAAAGAGTCCCTGACCATTCGCATCGACGCGGATATTCTCGCTTGGCTCAGGGCGCAAGGAAAGGGATACCAGACTCGGATTAACGCCTTACTGCGAGAGGCCCTCGACGGCTCAGGCTCAAACAGGATTCGAATCCAACTGACCGAGTTTGGGGTGTGGCCCGGGAGAGACCACCGTCATGAGCACTGATTTTGCTGACTCAATATCGATAGCCCCGCCGAGCACGCCAATGCCACGCGGCGAGTGGGCAGAGCGCCAGACTCAGGAGATTGTGTCCGTCCCGTTCGTCGCTGAGTTCGTGTTCCGCAACCTGAGGACAGAGGATGGAAGAACCCCTTCCCAAGCTGGCGACTTCTTGATCTTCCATAAAGGGTCCGGCATTCTGGTCGAGCAGAAGTGTCAGGGAGACCCGACAGCGCGGACCATTGAGAAAACGGCCCTGTGGGCGCGGAAGAACGCAAAGGCCGCCTGGAAACAATTGCGGCGAGATCTGAAACGTCCCAAGGACAGGCCCGTTTGGTGCGATCACCAGCGGCGAGGGCGTGTAGAATTCCCGCAAGGGCTGCCCCTAATCCGTCACGGCATCGTGATTGTCGAAGTGTTCCAGACGGTCGACCTTCAGCCCGATGCACAGGAACTGCCTTTGGAATTTCGCGGCGTGCCGATCACTTACCTGTCGGTAAACGACTTTCTGAACCTGGCCGTGTGCTTGAGAACCGTGCCGGAACTGGTCGAATACCTCACCGCAAGACGATCGCTGCCGGAGGCCGACCTTCGAGTGATCGGTGATGAGAAGCCTCTCTTTCAGTTCTATCTTCTAAATGGCGGCTCCTTCGCGGGTTGTATCGGCCGGGCCGACGCACGTACTGCAATTGCCAGTCAACAGCACCGCCTGCAACAATTGCTCGAAAGGAAGGCGGAGGCTGATCGTCACGCATGGCGACTGGAACGAGTTGCAGATGGGATTGCGGCCAACCACCCGAACTTTTCAGTTGGTTCGCCCAAAGGCTTCCTAAGCCAAGCCCAAAGTCCTGCTAAGCAAAATGCCAACTCTCTAGAAATACAGGCCGAACTCGCCGATCTCCGGCTCAGGGAGCGCGCGGAACTTGGACGGGCGTTCGATGGCGCGATCCAGCAACTCTCAGACAAGGAAGCGGGGTTCGTGTTTATGTCTGCTCGTCTCGACTCTAAACCTGAGTGGGTATATGTATTCGCCGCATCGAAGAAAGTGGATTCCTCAGAACTCCAGTCGAGAATTCAAATGCTAGTTCGCGGTGCCCTGGCTTTTTACGAAAAGAGCAGATGCCTCCTCGTACTCGATCGCGACGGTCGCAGCATCTTGGTGGCTTTGTCCCGTGATGGGATATCACCGACTCTTGCCGAATTCGATGTAGGGCAGCGCCTTTTCGGCCACTTGAGAGTTACCACTACACCGCTGGAAATTGCATCCGAAAGTCACGCTTAAGCAGGTGGGCACAGTCAGTTCTTTATTAGATTCACGCTGCCGAGTATAGTTCGGGAGGGTTTTACAAGCTACTTTCCTCAGGTTTAATGGGCACCCAGCGGGTTTCCCCGAGGGAGCTACAATGGAAGCACAACCGGGCAGTTTCGAGCGCAGGGTTTTGGGCCGTATCGGTCTGAAAGTGGGCCGGCTGGGAATTAGCTCCAGTTACGGCATTTCCGGCGACGTCCTGGAGCAGGCGTTCGAACGCGGCGTCAATTACATATATTGGGGAAGCCGGCGGACCGCCACGTTCGGCGAGGGCCTGAAGCGCCTGCGCCCACAGCGCGACAAATTCGTGCTGGTGATTCAATCGTACACGCGCGTCGCCGGACTGATGGCCTGGAGTCTGGAGCGAGGCCTGCGTGCCTTGAGCTTTGACCATGCCGACGTTCTGCTGCTCGGCATGTGGAACAAACCGGTGCCGCCCAAGATCCTCGATGCCGCCCGGCAACTCAAGCAACGCGGCTTGGTGCGATACCTGGCTGTCTCCACCCACAATCGCCGCATGGTCCCACCGATTGCCGCCGCCAGCGATTTCGACATCGTTCATTTCCGTTACAACGCCGCGCATCCTGGCGCGGAAAAGGACATCTTCCCGCACCTGCCCCCCGCCCATCGCCCCGGGTTGGTTTCTTTCACCGCCACAAGTTGGGGACAGCTCCTGGGCACGACTAAATTCTTTGTGCCGGCGCGTCCGCTCCCCAAAGGCGAACGCGTTCCCACCGCTACGGATTGCTACCGCTACGTTCTGAGCCGCCCGGAAGTGGACGTGTGCATGACCGGCCCCTCGAATGCGGCGCGAATGGATGAGGCATTCGAAGCGCTGCGGAGCGGTCCCATGACGGAAGAAGAGTTGGCCTGGATGCAGCGCGTGGGGCGAGCGGTGACAGGGAAATAAGCCGTCCCGCCGCACTCCCACGCTTCGCATGCCCGCATAAGCTGTAAGGGGGATGGCGCTTTACGGCTCGCGGGGCGCGCGCATGAGCTTTTCCATTTCGGGAACGGTTTTGGCTTGGTCGGGAAAACTGCTGATGTGGATGTCAAAGGAGCAGCGCTTGCTGATGCCCAGGGCTTCGTTCAATCCATCGGCCACGCGCACGGCGACACGGTGAGCCATCTCCGCCCGCGCTCCCGGAAGCAGGATAGCGAATACGCCGGAAGCAAGTTGGTAGATGGAATCGTCGGCGCGCAGCCTGTTCATCATGGCCTTCACCGCCTCACCAAAGGCGGTGAAGATTTCCTCGCCATCGGAAAGATGGGGCGAGATTGTGAGCCCGGAAAGCGGCATCTGAGTCTCGGCAGCGGGCTGGAGTTCCAGGGAAATCGTAAGCCCGGAAAGCGGCATTTCGCTGTCGGCGGCGCGCTGGACTTCCAGAGCCAGACGGTCGGAAAACCTGTCGGGGCCGGACAACGCTTGCAGCAACTCCTTGTTCCCCTGGGTGCGCCGCGCCAGGTTGTGCTTTATTTCGTCGCTCAATTCCCTGCGCAGGCGCGTGATCACCATTTGACGGTCGATCAGGTAGCCCACGAAAAGCAAAGAGAGCACGACAAAGCCGATCATTCCTTCCCGTATGGCGCGTGGGCTCAGGGAATACCCCGCGCCGGACCCCAGCGTGTACATGTACAGGACCAATCCACCGGCGAGAACGAGAATCATGACAATCGCCAAAATCCATAACTGCCAATTGCGGCGGTCAAGGTCTTGCAGACGAATTCGATCGAAGATTTGCATGGTATGTCTTCCCCGCAGCCGAAAGGCTGTCGCGAACTATGATGGCTTGCAAGAAGGATTGCTCCCGGAACCGTCCCAGGATGGTGTTCTCGTGGGAGGAGGTCGTTCCTATCCGGTTCTTGCCCTTGGCCATTCCCCGATGCCGCTGACGGCGCGCCGCCGGGGAATCCCCTCGGCGTCCCAGGCATTAATACCCAACGAACTTCATGCTACCTTCCTCACTTCGCCCGCCAATAGATCGCCGGGGGGAAGGTTGGCAAGTTTCTCCACCAAACCTGCGGCCATAGCGGAGCCGTGGTTGTACAGACCCCCCAGAGCTGCTCGGCGCACCAGGAGGGGTTGGGTCGTATCCATAATGATCCCGTAAAGTGCCCCGGCAGCGCGGTCAGAAGGCACCGCAGCGAGGGCGATAACGGCTTTCTCCAGCACGCGGGTCTTTAATTCCTTCTTGGTCAGGAGTAGAGCTTCCAGGTATTCCACGCTCGCCGGATCTTTCAGGATTGTCAACTCATCCAGCGCCATCTCCAGCACGCCGGCAGGCAACTGCGTCAAGGCTTCCGCCAGGATTTCCCCGCGGCCCGGGGCATTGCTTCTCAGAATGGCTGTAATCGCGGCCTGCTGCACCCTTGAATCGGCGTGGCGAAGCGCTCCGCGCAATTGCTTGGGCAGTTCGGGATCACCCAAATCACCCAGGATGTAGGCGGCGTTGCGCACCACAAACCAGCGCTGGTCGGAAAGGCGCTTGCGTGTGGCTTCAATAGCGCAAGGGCCCAGGTTGCGGATCAAGCGGATCAAAGCCAGGCGGTTGGAAACCGCGTCCTCCTCATCCAAACGGCGATGGGCCACCTCCGCGCTGATGGGTCCAATCATGGTCAGCAAGGAAGTCGCGGTGCGCCCCCAGGCCGCGTCGCTGCGCCTTTGCAGAAATGACTCAACGAGTCTTTCCAATACTTCCGGAGCAAGAAGTCCCGCCAGGGCCTTGCCGCAGCAGTCCGTGTGCTGGCCGGGGCGCCTGGTCATCACGTGTTTTAGGTCCGAGGCGATCTTGTGCACGAACTCAAAATCCTCAAAGCGCCCGGCATTCTGCGCCACGACGGCCAGGCAGTTGGCGGACTCCAGGTGGCAGGGCCAATGCAGGCGGGTTTCATCCAGAATCTCACGGAGCAGCGGTTCCGCCAGAGTGTGCATCAAGGGCACCGTCTGCACGCTCGCCAGGGCACGTAGCAATTCCGGGACGCGTTTCAGTTCCTCCGCGCGCACTGAGGAGGGAGCTTTTTCCCAAGCGGAAAAGAAATGCTCCGCCATCTCCGTCGCCTCGGAAATTCTTCCCTGCATCACGGCCTCCTGCACGTAATTCACGAGACGAGCAAAGTCCGTTGGTGTGTAGCGCTCCTGGCTGATGAGATGAGCGTGCTTTTTTTCCGGCGAAAGCGCGAACCACATCACTTCGCGGTTTAGGCGGTCATAGACTTCCGTGGGTAGGTTCGCCTGCTCGATGAATGATGCCAGTTTTTGCATCAGACGCTCGGCAACGCGTGTCGCCTTCAGCCCCCGCAGCAAAGCCTGGAGAACCTCGGCATCGATGTTTCCCCTGCCTCCTCCGCCCTCTCCGCTGCCCGTGCCTCCACTGCCCGTGTCTGCACCGCCAGTACCTCCACCGCCGGTGCTTCCACTGCCCGTCGCTCCACTGCCCACTCCACCGGCCGTGCCTGCACCGCCAGTACCTCCACTGCCGGTGCCTCCGCTGCCCATCGCTCCACTGCCCGCTCCACCGGTCGTCCCTGCACCGCCAGTGCCTCCAATCCCGGCGCCTTCGCTGCCCATCGCTCCACTGCCCACTCCACCGGCCGTGCCTGCACCGCCAGTACCTCCAATGCCATTGCCTCCGCTGCCCATCGCTCCACTGCCCGCTCCACCGTCCGTGCCTGCACCGCCCGTGCCTCCACCTCCCGCTCCACCGCCCGTGCCCGCACCACCAGTACCTCCAATGCCGGTGCCTCCACTGCCCGCTCCACCGGTCGTCCCTGCACCGCCCGTGCCTCCACTGCCTTTGCCGCCCGCCGCGGAGCCCAGTCGTCCCACCACCCATCCGGCAATGGCGTCTTCCATCAGGTTTTCCGCTATGGCTGCAGGGGGGTGGCCGCGGAGTTCGGCCTGTTTCTCCGAAGGCAGAGTCGCGAGCAGGGAATCGGGTTTCATTGCGGAGAGCATTTGGGTCACGGCAGCCAGCAACTCCGAGAGGTTGCCATCCGGATCTGCCATCGTCTTGCGAGTGGCTTCCTCGGCCGCCGTCATCAATTCCTGCGGGTTATTGCCAGCCCCCGGCGCGTTCGTAGCGCCGGTAGCCCCCAGCAACAAGTCCAGCGCCAGCGTACCAGAGCTACCTCCCGGGTTAAGGATAGCTTGGGCTGTGAGGTAGGACTCGATATCCATACCCACATCGATGGTATCGCCTTCTTCCTTGGGTTTTTCGGCAGGCGTAATGCGCACACCGTCAATCAGAATTCCTGCCAGGAATTTCTTGATTCCTCCGCGCTCCGCAATCACCATGGGGCGGGTGGTGAGCAGTGCCAGCGCGCGTTTAAAATCCTTCAGTGTCACTCCCGCTTGAAAAGTGATCGTGGCGATTTCCCGCTTGCTAAACTCCACCTCCAAATGGGTCAGGTTGGTATGAGAAACAAGAGTTTTGTTCAGCAGTACGCGCTCGTTCATAAAGCCAAACCGGAATTGTCCCTCCTGCTTCAGCAGCGGAAGCAGGAGGTCCCAGGTCTGCTGCATCGATCGCCCTGCCGCCGGGTGATCCACCGAGTACATGGCACTGACTTTGAAGACCGTCTGGAAGGCTTGTCCAAACGCTAACCCTTGAACCTTAAGCTGGTTCTTGTCTTGTACCCCGGGGATGGGGATTCGAGGATTTGTTGGCACAGCTAATCCCAACCGAGCTTCGATCTACAAAGGTGGCCAAGCTCTCATCAAAAGTTCCGAGGATTAGACATTATGTCTGCGCGGGAAGGCAATCAAACACCCGGCCCGTGCGTGTCCGTCGACGCTAGTTAGATGAGCAGTTTAATTGCCATCATAGAGAGCATTCGTAGGGACTCAGCTCGCAGCGGCGCTTTGCACAAGCTCGTTGCGGATCGATTCGGCAAATATGTCCACTTCGGCGAGAGGCGTCAAGGTGATCTCGGCATCCCTCAAGATCCGATAGGAATGCCCCGCGGTCTTATCTCCCCGCGCCGGCAACCCTTCGATGATAGCCGTAAGTTCGGCGGGTTGTTTCGAGCGGACATAACCCATGGTAAGGGAAAGCACGCTGGCGAGTTCATGATCGCGGTGCAGGGAGAGAGTGTGAATCAGTTTCAGATGCCCATTCGGTTTTCCGGCGGCCATTGGCGGCCGATAGCCGAAGTCGAAATGAAACGGGTCGCCGGGGTGGGTCAAGGGTTCGGCGGGGACGCGCTTTTCCAAGCGTTTATCGTCGAAAACCCGGGCGCGGCGGAGCGCCTCTACCAGGCTCTGCTTGATGCGCATGCGCGTGCCGGCGGTGGGAAAATCCGCCTGGCGTTTGCCCACCAACCTCTCGAACAATTGCTGCAATTGCGCCTGGGGTTGCGCGGCCAGCACCGGACGCGCCGGCGCCAGTTGAATGACATGGGACAGGGATTGCCGCATCCCCTCGAGGAAATCTTGCAGGTTGTCTTCGTACTCCTGGATTTGCTTTTCGAAATGGCTCTGCAAATCGCGCAGAAATTCGAGATCGGCTTGCGGGTGGAAGCGCTTGATGCGGCGGAAGTCGCGAGTGAAAAGACAATCCAGGAATTGTTCCTCGGCGCTATGCAGAAAGAGGCCGATATTGAGGAATTCCTCCCGCTCGGCGTGGGGAACGTAACGCACCAGGTAATAGGAGCAAGCCTTCAGGTTGTCTTCATCCACCATGGGCATCAACGGATTCTAGATTCTGGAATGGCGATTTTGGATTAATGAATGCGAGCGAACCGGCGTGGCCCTTAATCCAATCCAAAATCTACAATCTAAAATTCAGCTCCTCACTCCCAATTGGGAAACGGGTTGAGCACGCAATTCTTGGCGTCGATGATGGCTTGGCGCAGGGTGCGCCGCCGCGCGTAGAGGACCTCCACGAGGCGCGCCAATTGGCCGGGGTCCGGTTCGCACCATTTTGCGGGGATTCCCTCAGTGCACTCCTCCAATTCATCCGTGGTGAGGTTTTCGATGCGCGAAAGATAAGGCTCAAACGATTCCATTCCCCTGACCTTTTCGTAGACCAGGCGGCGGGGATAGAGGCCGCGGATGGCACTGTCGGGAAAAGTCCAGTCCCCATCATTGAAGCAAAATCCCTGGTCAATCATGGCCATCGAGTAAACAGATCCCTCGTCGTCGGCAGGGCGATGGAAGATCACCTGGCGGCCATCGCAGTTGCACGTCCATTGATCAAAGACGAAAGCTCCCAGGAAGATGGAGGTGAAGTCCTTGACGCGCCGCAGAAGGCGATCGGGGAGGAAATCCGCCACCAGGGTTTGGCTGGGGGTGCCCGGGAAGCGCGAGCCGAACTGAAGGCCCGGCCGAATCGGTTCGCGGCGTTCCCCAACCTCGAAAGCCAACAGGGGATTGCTGCCCAACAAAGACCCGGACACTTCCACAAACGCGGGAGCCGCCACGGGCAGGCGAACAAGCTGAGCCAGGCGCGAGGCCAGCATCTCGTTGGCGAGCACGCGGGCATGTTGGGGGTTATTCAGGAATTTTACGACGTAGCTGCCGCCATCTTCGCAGCGCACCAACCAGGGCTGCGAGGCGCCACGCATGCGGCGGACGAACTCCACGGCGCGAACCCGCGGCGTCACCTCGCCGCCTGCCGGGTCTGCCACCGGCAAACTCGGGCGTGGCCTTTCCCCATCACCATACGTAGGAGTACTCTCAGTGGGAGCCATGTCCCCGGACGCACGGAGCCTTCGCACGCACACGCCCCCTTCCTGGGTACGGCCCTCTTCCTGCGCTGACCCTCCCGGCAACGCTTCAACTCTACGGGGCTATACATTTCCGTTCTGCAGGAGGTGGGGATCTCGAAACCGCTGCCGCCTGCAATGTATAGGGCCACTAACTTGGAACGGCACTGGGCGCAAAACGGAAAGCATCCCTCCCGGCCCTGCGCAGAAAGTTCCGCCTAGCGTCGCCGTGCTGGCTTCTTCGCGGCCTTCTTCGCAGGCTTCTTTGCCTTCTTGGCCTTCGCCGCCGGCTTCTTGGTTTTCGCCGCTTTCTTGGCCGCTTTCTTAACCGGCTTCTTCGCCGGGGGCGTAGCTTTCTTGGACGCCTTCTTCTTTGCCGGGGCCTTGCTGGAGGCGGGCGCAGGCTTGGAAGCTACCTCAGTGGGCGCCGTCTCCGGATGGGAGGGCAATGTTTCCTCCACCTCGTAGGCGACTTCTTCCTCAATTTCCTCGCCCTCTTCTCCTAAACCCTCTTCCGTTTCCTCTTTGTAGTCGGAGGAGAGTTCTTCCCCGAAATCCTCCAGCTCATCTCCATGTTCATTTTCATCATCTAACACCATGCAACCCTCCTCCTTAGCGTCGTTTGTTAGTTATAGCGATTTGCCACATTCAACTTTGACTTCCCGCCGAGCCATAGAAAAACTGGTAGTGGGGCAGATGTATACCAGCCGAATCCTCCTGTCAAGAGCAATTGCGAAACATTTGTTTCGGGGGCTAAGGAACATTCAGCGCCGCCGCGGGAGCGGTGCGGTTGCCTGTCGCCGCGGGCTTCTTTTGCGCGGTGGTGGTGGCGGGGGAAGAGGTCTTGGATTTGCCCGCCGGCCGCTGGTGAGTCCGGGGAGCGGTGGCGTAGGGCGCTGGCACGTAAAGGCGCAAGGTCCGGCCCGGAGTCAGTTTCGCCGACCGCAGGCCGTTCCAGCGGCGAATCTGGTAAGCCGTCACGTCAAAGCGATCGGCGATGAGATCCACGGTGTCTCCCGTTTTCACGCGGTAGTGAATGAGCCGGTGTGAGACCGGTTCGCGCACCCGCACCAGAGAGGACTCATTGCCCGCCGCCATGGGAACCACCAGGTGCGCACCCTGCTCCAGAGAAGAGCTGGCGGTAAGTTGGTTCGCTTGCGCCAGGCTGACCGGCGAAATGCGAAATTGCTTGGCAATGCCGGCCAGCGTTTCGCCCTCCACCACCCGGTGCGCGCGCCACCAGATGCGCTTATCGGGGGGAATTGAGGCGATATTCTGCTCGTAGAGGTCCTTGGTCCCAACGGGCAAATTCAAGGTAAAGCCGGGGTCGTTGCCGGGTGTCGTCCAACGCTGCAGGCTGGGATTGAGCTTGATCAGGTCTTCCACGGGGTGGTCAATAAGCTGGGCAATCAGGCGCAAATCCGTGGGGTTTTCCACGGTGACCTTATCGACCGTCAAAGGCGGATCGGGTTGCGTGTCGAACCCGTAAGCCTTGGGGTCTTTGGCAATAAGGGCCGTGGCCAGGAAGACGGGAACATAGTTCTCCGTTTCCGCAGGCAAGGCGTGGAGCCTCCGGAGGTCCCAGTAATCGGCGTACCCGGTCTTCTCAATGGCGCGCTGCACGGTCACTGGGCCGCTGTCGTAAGCCGCCATCACCAGGAACCAGTCGCCGAACGTCTGGTAAAGGTCTTTCAAGTGGTGGGCGGCGGCGGCGGCGGATTTGACGGGGTCTTTGCGCTCATCCACCCAGCGGTCCTTCCGCAAGCCGTAGAGAGAGCCTGTCCCCAGCGAGAACTGCCAAATGCCCACGCAACGCGCTTTGGAAACAGCAAAGGGATTGAAGGCGCTTTCCCCCGCCGCCAGATAGATGAGGTCCTGCGGCAAACCCTGCTGGCGCAGGGCCTCGCCGATAATCTCCCCGTACCTTCCCACCCCGCGCAGGACGTTTTCCATGTAACCGCGGCCGCGGCTCTGCAAGTAAGTCATCACGCCGTCCACGTAATCATTGGAAACCAGGGGTAAATCCGAATGGACCGATTTCAACTCCTCCTGGACGCGCTGCTTGGTGCGGGGATCGACGGGGAAGGTCAAACCGGAAAAGGAATCCAAAGGGGTGGGCTCGTAGTTGTGAAGGCTCAGCGCGTCGCCGTGCTCCAGTGCCGCGGCCTCCGCCGCGTAGACATCCTCCACAACTTTGTCAAACTCGGAACTTAAGCGCTCATCCCCCTGAATGTCCTGGTCCGATTCCAGCAGCGTGGCCAGCGCCTGGTCAAACTCCTGCTTGGCCTTTTCCAGGTTCCCGGCCCGGTAATCGCTCATCCCGCTCGAGTAAAGCGCGTCCACTTGCTTCACCAGCAGATCGGCGGCATCCGGGGGAGGAGGCGCAGGTGCGGGGGGAACAACGGGCTCAGAGGACTTGACGGGCTGAGCCTGCGGAGGCGGGGGCGGAGCGGGCGGCACGGCCGTCTGGTGCTGTTCCGTCGTCGCGCAGCTACTCAGCAGAACCACCGCGCCGAGAAAACAGGTCAGCCATCGCTTGCTCAAAACCCCACCCTCCATGAATCCGCAGATTGTGGGGCGCTCGCCCACTCTTCCCTCCCGCGCGAAACTCCACTTGGATTTTACGTATGCAATGATTGCCGGGTCAACCCGAAAGTAAGGAAAGTCTGACTCCATCTGGAACCATTCGAGGCGAATCAGGTCTTTGTCAAATGGATTCGGACGCAGCTTGAAATCATGAAAGAAAGGTGCGGTAAGCCTGACAACGTCGCGAATCTTGCCGTAATGAGCCGGGTGCGTGCTACTAATCTTATAAAGGAAGGCCGCCAGATTACTGGCATCGCGCCGCAAATACTCATTGTCGTTAATCTGGTTCTCACGACGAACACCTGCTGTATCACTGGTGTCGTGAAAGTGATACACCATTAAATCTGAAAGCGCTTGGAAACCCCTGCCGGGCACAGCCTCCCTTGCGCCACCCGCCCAGCAGAAATCGTCTCTCCAACGTCCTTCAACTTCGCCTCGGTGTGCCCCGAGTCCAAGTACACCAGGCAGGCATTCGGCTCGCGGAGATTCACCGTCTCGTCGGCAAAAACCACTGTTTCGTTAACAAAGACCACCTCGTCCCCAAAGAGCAGCCTCCTTTCGGCCGTGGGTATCAAGGTGGACTCATAACCGTAATCCCCGCTAATGCCAAAGCAGACCTTACCTACGATTGCTTGGTCGTCTTGGGTCCCAAGTATAGAAAGGAGTCCGTCCCCCCCGCTATGCCCATGGCCAATTGAAGTCACGGCTCGATCAACGCGCGCAGAATGCGGAAGAACTCCACAAAACTGCTCTTGCCCCCGCCGTTTGCATCGATGCGCACATTCAGTGAACGGAGTTCAGAATCCTCCAGCTTGCGAATGGACTTGAAGCCTTCAATTGTGAGCCGCTTGATAGTGTCGCTCATGTACCTGGCTTACCTTTGCCAAATGTGGGGTTTTCAAATCCCCCGCCTTACTGCGTCCATTATCACGACTGCGACCATTTGCATTGGCAAGTTGTGATCTGGGAGACTGCCCTCAGCGCGTGTACAACCTCCCACCCCACCCGCACATCCAACGCCGTGAACGCGAGCAAAAAATCCAGCGCGGGCCGCATGGTTAGCGGGTCCGCAGGCAGGGGGTTGTTGTGCCACAATCCAACGCGGAGGTGCGTCCGCAAGGGCCTGCCATCCCTGACTCCGAGTCTAATGCTTTGCGCCCGTTTGCACTGACCTTGCTCGACCTGCCCACTTTACCCATCTCACTCATCCGGCAGACCCGTAACCTGCTTCGTGACCGGCGCGACCCCTCTCACCACCTAAACGAGCCGGAATCGCGTCTGCCAATCTCGGACCAGCGTCCGTGGTATCGCGAACTGCCGGCGCAAATTCAAGCCTTGTTGGCGACGCCGCTGCCGGCTCCGGCACGATTCAACTCGCGTGCAGTCGACGTCCCGGACCTTTGGCGGGATTACCTGCCCAACCCCTATTCATGGGCGAATTCGCTGCTTATTCATCTTTTGGCGATCACGGCGATGCTGCTGCCTTTCTTGCTCCGGCCGATGATGAATCCCGTGCCTGCTCCCCCCAGATTATTCGACCGCACTCCGCTCGTCCTTGCGCTTCCGCCGCTCCACGGCAGTGCAGATGAAACCCATGGCGGAGGAGGCGGCGGTGTCCGCTCCCCGCTTCCCCCTTCGCGTGGCGCGCTCCCGGCCTTCGCGCGGGTGCAATTCACTCCGCCCACCGTCGAGATCCCCAAGGTGCCGCCAGCGCTGCCCATGACGCCGACAGTGGTGGGGCCCCCGGAATTGAAACTTCCGGAAATGAAACTGGACATGGCCTGGGGCGACCCGACGGGCGTGCTGGGACCACCTTCGGGCGGCCCGGGGGCGGATGGTGGCATTGGCACTGGTAATGGCCCGGGCGTGGGGCCGGGCAAGGGCCCCGGCTACGGTCCGGGCTCGAATGGAGGGTACGGCGGAGAAGCCTACAGTGTTGGCAACGGCGTCAGTGATCCCATCCCCATTTATTCTCCCGAGCCTGCCTACTCGGATGAAGCGCGCAAGGCCAAATTCATGGGCACCGTGACCTTGTGGATCGTCGTCGATGCCCAGGGTATGGTGCGGGATGTTCGGATCGCCAAGCACCTGGGCATGGGCCTGGACGAGGAGGCGGTGAAAACCGTGGGCACGTGGAGATTCAAGCCCTCCCTGCGCCAGGGCCTTCCGGTGCCGGTGCAAGTGATGGTGGAAGTCAGCTTCCGGCTGTTCTGAGACAGTAGCAGTGGCAAAAACCACGGGAGCGCTCCGTCCGCCTGCTGGGGATCTCTTGGCCAAGTGGCGGCGGCAAGCACTGGGACACGCCGCTGAAAGCATCCTCGGATGAGGCGTGCCTTCCCATCCGCCAGGTCCATTCTTCGCCGATCAGGCAGATCAACGTGAGCTTGCCGCCGTGAATCGTCTCCACCCACACCGCCCGGCAGGGGCCTTGGAGTCTCCGCTCTTGTCAGCGTGTGCGGAGGTTTTGTCCGGACGCTGGCCCTGGCGCCTTGTCTTAATCTCTAGGTTTTCAACTGTAGCCTCTTTTCTCTTGACAACGGCCGCCGTCTCGTGCACACTAGCCTATGGATTGCGGTAGGCGGTAGGCGGTAGGCAGGGGGCAGCAGGCGGCGGGCGCTTTTTTGCGAGTCCCGGCGCGTCGGAGCGAGCGCCGTATGCGTGTTCCGATTCATCGGGTCATGCCCCAGAATGTCTTGGCCGGAACACCGATGGACGGTTGCGGATCAGCCGCGACACTACGGTCGGCGCATTCTGAAATCCGAATCCGCGCTCAAATAATGGCACAAAACAAGACCTCAGTTCCTCGCGATGTGTCGGAAAATAAGGGGCTTAGCGGTCAATCGTGAAGGCCGCTAAAAATTCTATGTTATTTATTTTAAAAGAGTTAGTAAAAAGCCTACGACTGCGGGAGCGAAAAAGGGGGGGCCTTTTTTGCACGCGGTCTTCGCGATGTCGTTGAAAACACATGTAGAAAAAATGTCAGCTTTTCAGCCTCTCGCGATGTCGATGAAAAATATAGTAGTTACACTTCGCTTCTGGCGATGTTACGCAAAAACAAGGAGTTAGGCGCTAATTGAGACGACAAGGGCAAGTGACGAGTGACGGCATGAGGGCAGTGACGAGTGACGCGTGATGAGTGACAAGAAAAAGGCGAAGTTCAACGGCGGAAAGGCAGGGCCGCCACCGAGAATCCCCCATCACAAATCGCCCGATGATTCCTGCTTCTTCCGCGCGCGGGCTTTTCCTCGTATATAATGGAGACAATGGCTACCCGACTTAAACTTTTGACTGAAACCACCGCACCGGCGGAGGAAATCGCGCTCATCGTGCGCGCCGAGCACACCGACCCCTTTCACATTTTGGGGATGCACCTGGTGGAGGTGCAGGGCAAACCGGCGGTAGTGATTCGCGCTTTTCTGCCGCGCGCGCATGACGCCTGGGTGGTGCGCGGCCCGGGCGAAATCGATGTGGTGCCGCTCAAGCGCATTCATGCGGACGGATTCTTCGAAGCGGTCTTCCCCGGCGAGCAGGCCATGTTCCCCTACCGCTTGCGCACGGATAATGCCGGCCAGCACGAGTTCGAGGATCCTTACCGCTTCCCGCCCGTGCTTTCCGATTTCGACCTTTACCTTCTGGCGGAAGGCACGCACCACAGAGTCTACGAAAAGCTGGGCGCGCATCTGACGGAAATCGCCGGCGTCCGCGGCGTGTCGTTCGCGGTCTGGGCGCCCAATGCCCAGCGCGTGAGCGTGGTGGGCAACTTCAATTATTGGGACGGCCGCCAACATCCCCTGCGCGTGCGCGGCGCCACGGGCGTGTGGGAAATCTTCCTTCCCGGCCTGCGCGAAGGGGAGCTTTACAAATTTGAAATCAAAGGGCGGTATAAGAATTACCTGGGGTTGAAGAGCGATCCCTACGGATTCTACGCGGAGCCGCGCCCCCGGACGGCCTCGATTGTCTACGATATCGACCGCTACCCCTGGAACGATCAGACGTGGATGGCGGAGCGCACGGCGCGCCAGGGGCTCCGCGCCCCGCTGGCGATTTACGAAGTACACCTGGGTTCATGGCGGCGCTCGCCGGAAGAAGACAATCGCGTCCTGAACTATCGCGAACTCGCCGAGCAGTTGGCGGATTACGTGGTGAAGATGGGTTTTACGCACGTGGAATTGCTGCCGGTGATGGAGCATCCCTTGGATGAATCGTGGGGCTACCAGACCACGGGGTATTTTGCCCCCACCAGCCGCCATGGCACGCCGGAAGATTTCATGTACTTCGTCGATCACCTGCACCAGCGCGGGATCGGGGTGATTCTGGATTGGGTGCCGGCGCATTTTCCTTCCGACGCGCACGGCCTGGCGTTTTTCGACGGCACCCACCTTTACGAGCACGAGGATCCCCGCCTGCGCGAGCATCCGGACTGGGGCACGCGCATCTTCAATTACGGCCGCACGGAAGTGCGCAGCTTCCTCTGGTCGAGCGCGCTGTTTTGGCTGGAAAAGTATCACATCGACGGCCTGCGCGTTGACGCGGTGGCCTCCATGCTCTACCTCGACTACTCGCGCAAAGCCGGCGAATGGGTGCCGAACGCTTTCGGGGGCAACGAAAACCTGGAGGCCATCTCCTTCATCAAAACCTTTAACGAGCTCACTCACCAGCACCATCCCGGCATTCTGACCATCGCCGAAGAATCCACCTCCTGGCCCATGGTTTCGCGGCCGCCTTACGTCGGCGGCCTGGGCTTCAACCTGAAATGGAACATGGGCTGGATGCACGACACGTTGGAATACTTCTCCACCGACCCCTTCTACCGCCGTTATCACCACTCCAATCTGACGTTTTCATTGCTCTATGCCTTTAATGAGAACTTTGTGCTGGTGATTTCCCATGATGAAGTGGTCCACGGCAAGCGCGCGCTGCTGGCGAAAATGCCGGGAGACTATTGGCAACAGTTCGCCAATATGCGCGCGCTGTTCGCTTTTCTCTACGCGCATCCGGGAAAGAAAATGCTCTTCATGGGAGCGGAACTGGGACAGTGGAATGAGTGGTACTCCGCCCGCAGCCTGGATTGGAATTTGCTCGACTACGAACCCCACCGCAAGCTGCAAGCCTTGGTGGCGCAACTCAACCAATTGTGCCGCTCGGAGCGGCCGCTCTACGAAATCGATTTTGAGTACCGGGGTTTCGATTGGATCGATTTCCACGACGCCGACCATTCCGTCATCGCCTTCCTGCGCAAAGGCCAAACGCCGGGGGATCACCTGGTGGTGGTGTGCAACTTCACGCCCGAGGTGCACCAGGGCTATCGGGTGGGCGTGCCGGAGGCTTGTTTCTATCGCGAGATTTTGAATACCGACGAGGCGCAGTTCGGCGGAAGCGGCGTGACCAACGCCCCGGGCCGCCAAGCCATCCCCCTGGCGTGGCAGAACCAGCCCTGCCACGTGGAACTGACCCTGCCCCCCCTTGGAGTGATTTACTTGAAACCGCAGAGGTAGAGCGACGCCCACGAGGCGCGAGTCCCGCCCGGATCGAGGAGGAATGATGGGCGGTCTCTCCCCTAATCCGGATTTCGCCCTGCGGGTCTAAAGGGGCGGATTAGCGCCATTGTTCCCCGGTCGAGTCTCCGTTATAATCAGACCTGCTGTAGCGCCATGTAGTGTGAAGTATGAATGAAGATGATTTGAAGCGGGCCCGTCGAAGCACGCGGCTTTCCATTTCCATCCCGGTCGTTCTTTCGGGCGTGGATGCCGATGGCAAAAGCTTCACCGAAAACGTACGCACGGTGATCATTAACAAGCACGGCGGGAAGATTGCGACGACGCGCCGTTTGGCCATGGGCACCGAGGTCTTGATTGAAAACCGTGCTATGGCCGTGGTGGCGAAGGCGAGTGTGGCTTGGTTGAGCGAGAAGGTGTACCCAGGGGATCTCCATCACGTGGGGCTGCAGTTGCTCGAAGCGCAGAATGTTTGGGGAATCGCCTTTCCCCCTGACGACTGGCAATCCGGCCAGGGGGATGAGGTGTCCGTCGGGCCGCACGACCTGTCTGCTCCCGGGCACGCCGGCACCCAGGACGCCGGCATGGCCGCATCATCGCCCACCGGCGAAGAGGTGACCGTTCGGCTGCTGCACGGCCTGCAGCAAACCTCCGACGCCTACGCGCGGGAATTCCAGGACCGGCTGAAGCAGCTTACGCACCGCCTGGGTTTGGAATTGGAATTTGACCTGCGCGAGCGTGCTTCCTACGCCAAGGCGCGCGAAGTGGGCGCTTTGGAGGAGGAGATCAAAGCCCTGGGAGAAAACCTGAGGGCCGCCAGCGAGGAGATCGGAAAGCTCCAAGCCAGGATTCAGGAATTGCAAGGCGCACTACCCTCCACCACGGAATCCCCCTCCTCACCCCCCACGCCCATAAATGAGGCGCGACGCCAGCTTGCGGCTTTGGCGAACTCGGTTGTCGAGAGCATGAACCGCGCCGCAGCCGCCGGTCTGAGCGAATACCGGAACCTTCTGGTAAAGGAAAATCAGGAAAGTGCGGCGCGGATTCGTCCGGCTGCGGAAGTTGACCCGCCACCGCCCGCAAAACCATCGCCGGAATCTTAACGCCTTTCCCCTGGGATGCTCGCTGTCCCATGGCGAGGGCCGCTGTCTCACCTCGGGCTTTCCAAGAGATGGCCCGTCCCGACAAGCGGGACAGGTTTCAGAAAAACTTGCAGGTGCTGTGACCCCTTGATTCCTGCAAGGGCTGCCATCTGCAGCCCTTGCAGGACACGGGAATCCACCTGCCGGTGTTCCCCAGCGGCAACCTTCTCAGTATACTGGGGCGCCCCACATCACGCCATGCAGGTAGGTGTAACTCATCTTCACCGCTTCCAGCGGCGGCTGCTCGCACCAATCCTGCTCGATAAAGAAGTGCTTCATTCCCGCCGTGGGCGCAGCCGCGAAGATGCGCTTCCAATCAATGGTGCCGTGACCCACGGGCGCGAACATGCCCATGGTATCGTCCTTCTCCACGGTGGGGGCAGGATGGTCCTTCATATCCTTGATGTGGAGGAGGGGGAAACGGCCCGGGTATTTCTTGAAGTAGGCCACCGGATCCTGACCGGCGTGCGTCACCCAGAAGCAGTCCATCTCGAACTTGACGAGTTTGGGATCGAGCGTTTTGAGAAGGAAATCATACGCCGTGGTGTCGCCGAATTTCCGGAATTCGAAGTTGTGATTGTGATAGCAGTATTGAATTCCGGCCTTCTGGGTTTGCTCGCCGGCCTTATTGAAGAGCTCGGCCAGGCGCTTGTAGTCATCGAGGGTTTTGCGTTCCTCGGGATCGAGGATGGCGTTCACCATGTAGGTAATGCCGATGGTTTTGGCATTCTCGATTTCCTTTTCCCAGTTCCCGTGCAGGTGCCGGGTCATGTAATGCCCGCTGGGAGCGCTGAGGCCGTCATCCTTCAGGATCTGGGCGAATTCCGCCGGCGTCTTCCCGTAAAGGTCGTAAATCTCCACTTCCTGGATGCCCATCGCCGCGACTTGCTTGAGAGTTCCCAACATATCTTTCTGAAGCTGATCGCGGAGCGTATAAAGCTGAAGCCCGATGGGCTTGGCGTAAGGATTGGCAAAAAGCGCCCGCGGCGCTTGCGCGGTGGCCACCGCTGCCAATCCCAGAGCACTGCTGCGCAAAAATCTGCGTCGGTTCATCATCGCTGTCATCTCTCCTCTTATCTAGAATCAGACAGCAATTACTACACCACCCAGTGCAGCGGTGCAAGGCAAAAGCGGTGGGGACATTTATTGCCGATTGCTGATTGTCGATGGGGAGTCCTCAGTTCTCAGTCATCAGTTATCAGTAAAGGCGTTTACTGAAAACCGAGAACCAAAGGCTGGAAGCTTCCTTGAGTTCAATCGTCAATCGAAAATCGACAATCAGCAATCGGCAATCGAAAATCGCCAATGAACAATGCTACGATAGCCTCATGCGAAAGGGTTCGGTGAAAAGCCATGAGCCTTCTGCGGATGAGCGTTTCATGCGCCTGGCGTTGCGGGAGGCGGAACGGGGTGCCCGCGAAGGCGAAGTTCCTGTAGGTGCGGTGCTGGTCCAGAATGGACGGGTGCTGGCGCGCGCGCACAACCGCCCCATCCATTTGTACGACCCCTCCGCCCACGCGGAAATTCTGGCGATGCGGCGCGCCGCGCGAAAATTGCTCAACTACCGCCTGGAGGGCTGCGACCTGTATGTTACAATTGAACCTTGTGCGATGTGTGCCGGCGCCATCGTGCAAGCGCGCTTGCGGCGCATCGTTTTCGGAGCGCGCGACCCCAAGGCGGGGGCGTGCGGATCAGCACTGCGGGTGTTAAATCACTGCGAGCTAAATCACCAAGTCGAGGTAAGCAGCGGTATCCTGGCTACCGATTGCGCCGGGGTCATTCAGGAGTTTTTCCGTACGAGGAGGAAGCATAATCCGTCGATAGTAAATCGAGCCAAGCTGTGAGTCTTAGGGATCCGGTCAATGACCCAATGACTCGATGATTCAATGAACCAATTCTCCCGCGGAGAGGTACCGAAGCGGTCATAACGGGGGCGCCTCGAAAGCGTCTTGCCTGCCAAAAGCGGGCACGTGGGTTCGAATCCCACCCTCTCCGCCAGCCACCCTCACTTCGCCGCCTTCTGAAGCAGCAGCGCCCAATCCAGCCAGCCCGGCGGCTTGGGAAGAGTCCAGGCTGGCCCATGGACAGAGGGCAGGGGAACGATCTCCCCGGTCGTGCCGCTGAACCATCTTGCCTTGTATTCACCCGGCTCAAGCTTGAGGGTGATATCTCCGCACTCGTTTTCAAATCCAAAGTGCTCCGCGTTTCCGCACAGTGGGCGAATGGGGACGTAGATGGCATAAATCTCTCCCGGCTGGGCGAGGCAATACGCTCCTTTGCTGACCAGTTCGTCGTGCGGCGAGGTTTTCCACCACTCGAAGCTGGTGAAGAAATCCACCATGTGCGCGTAACCTTTGAACATCACTTGCGTATCGTCGCCGCGTCCGTTGACCCAGCCTCCGCCTGTATCCGGCCAGACATTGGTGCCACGCCGTGCGCTCTCGCCCGCCGTCCCATAGGCGCCGGCCATGGCGATGTCCCATGCCATCTGGCGCAAAGCCTCCGCCGATGCTCCGGGAGGGGCCGCGGCCCAGTGCGGGTAGTGATCCTCGTATCCATACTCTTCGTTCGTCTGGGGGATGATGCGCCCGGTCTTCTTCTGAATTTCGCGCTCCTCCAGCATCAGGGCATGTTGCTGGTGCGACCAGTTCTGAATGGATGTGAATCCGAACCAGGGGGAAGCGCGGTCCTGGTGCTCGCGATGCACGGGGTGGCTGGAGGCGAGGTGTTTGTAAGGATCCCAACCCTCGATCAAGGTGCCCGTCTCGTGTGCCCATTTCTCGTCACGAAAACTGTCGAGGTCATCTCCCAGATCGTAAGTAATGTTGGAAAACGCGCTCAGTCGGGAGACGGCGTAGCGAAGGTAGCGGCGCTCGTCCTCGCTCGCCGCCGGCGCCATGGCGATGTCGGTGGAAATCTCCTGCACCACCGAGATAATCATGTCCCGGTCGCGGGCAAACCGCAGCATGCGCTCCCATTTCTGCCAATAGGGAAGATTGAAGCGAGTGAAGTCAATCCCTGGGCGTTCATAGCTCGTGGGCTTCTCGGCCATCCAGGGTCGCAGGAACATGGTGAAGTTGCCGGCGAGGATCACCGGTTCGCCCCAAAACTCGTTGGCGGCGCCCGCCAGCAGCACGCGCATCCGGTTGATTTTCAACTGATGTAAGCGCTCGATGCTGTAGTCAATGACGCGGTCGTCACGCCAGCCCATCAGCCAGAACGCTGTAGTGCCATTGAAAAAGTAATGTTCCCCGGTGCCTTCCCAGATGAAATGCCAGGGATAATCAGGATCGACGCGGATGGGCCCGCGCCGGTGGCCGTCAGTGGCCCGGAAGGAGCCCGAGTGCGACCACTGGAAGCCGCCCTGGCGATAAGCCACCGTATAGGTGTAATCACCCGGCGCCGAGGGCATAAAACGCACGCGGAAAACGCTGCCATCCGCAGAATCACAGAAGCCCTCGACGTCGAGCCGCCGGTTTTCCCCCGCTTTTCCGAACTGCCCGGAAACGGTGGCTTCCGTAAACGGATTCTTCACATCGGGGGATGCGATGTTCAGAGTGACTTCGACGAAGTCGTATGCTTCGACCGTTTGGGAGGATTGGGCAATGTGAATCGAACCCGGAGCGCCCACGACGCGAATGGGCGCGCACACGAATAACAGGAAGCAGACAGACAGCAACTGCCGCAAACTCGATTTAGGTATCTTCCAAATCATGGGTTAGCTCTCCTTCGTGAAGCGATGGCCGTGGCGGGGCAGCCGGACCATTCAGTTATGCATCGCCCGAATCCGGTGCATCATTGTCTGTACGTCCCGGACTTGCGGGTCATCAGCGGGGGAGAGGCTGAGGTAGGCCCGAAGATCGGCCATCGCCTTCCCATAGCGCCGAAGGAGAAAGTTGATCATGCCGCGATCATGAACCTCCTGGCGGGAGGTGGGATCGATGGCCAGAGCCATTTCAATCATCATCAGGACTTTGGCAAAATCCTTGCGGCGGAAATAGGAGCCTTTGAGGTTGTTCAACATGCGGGTCAGGGTCTGCTTGGGCGGCGAGACCATTAGAAACGACGGCCGGAACTCCGCCTCTTCCCCGAATTGGGCTTTCAGTTTCTCCTCGCAATCCTGATGGGTCACGATGACGCCGCGGTGGTAGGGGTCCAACAGGATTTCTCCCGTTGGGGCAAGATACTTGGCGAGGAAGTGCCCGGGAAACCCCACTCCCACCACCGGCAAGCCGCAGCGGCGCGCGACTTCCTGGTAAACGAGTGCGAGGGTGATGGGAATGCCCATTTTGCGGTCCAGGACATCGTTCAAGTAACTGTTGCGCGGGTCATCATAATCCTCGTCATTGCCAGCGAAGTTCTCCTCCTCGAAAAGGAGGCGATTCAAACTGGCAATATTGTCGTGGGGCGGCTGGCGGGGATCGCACTTGGCGCGCGCCGCCAAGGCGTCCAAGCGCGCCAATTGCGCGGAAAGATCCAGCGCCGGATACTCCGTGCGCGCCAGCAGCAGGGCCGCCTCATCCAGACGGATCTCTTCCGCCGGGCGCGACACATAACGAGCGAATTCACCTACGCCGTCACTTGTCACTTTTCACTCTTCACTCGTCACTGCCTTTTCAGGCCCGCAAGAGATTGCGCATCAGGAAAAAAAGATTGGCGGGCCGCTCCGCGAGCCGGCGCATAAAGTAGGGATACCACTCCCGTCCGTACGGAACATACAGGCGCACCCGCCACCCTTGCTGGATGAGCGACCGCTGGAGTTGCCGGCGGATGCCATAGAGCATTTGAAACTCGAAGCTTTCCGGCGCAATGCCGCGCGCGCGCGCGAAGCGCTCCGTGGCGGCGATGATGCGTTCGTCGTGTGTAGCGATGGCGTGGTAAATCCCACTGGCAAGGAGCTTCTCCATAAGCTCTTGGAAGTTCCGATCCACATCGCGCTTGCGGGCAAAAGCGATATCGGCGGGTTCCTTGTAAGCTCCTTTTACCAGCCGGATGCGCACGCCACGTTGGAGAAGTTCTTCCACGTCCGCCTCCGTGCGGCGGAGGTAGGACTGAAGGGCGATTCCCATCACGTTGCGAGGAGCATCCACCAAGCAGAACACCCGCAAGGTGGCTTCCGTGAAAGCCGAGCCTTCCATATCGACCCGTACAAAGTTGTGGTGGCGCGCCGCGCTTGCAACCAGCCGCGCTAAGTTCCGCCGCGCCAGCCCTTCGTCAATGGCCAGGCCCAATTGCGTGAGCTTCACGGACACGTGCGAGTCCAATTTCTCCGCCGCAAGACGATCGAGAAGTTGGAGGTAAGTTTGGCAAGCGGCTTCGGCGGCGCCGGGTTCGTGGACGCTCTCACCCAGACAATCGAGCGTCACCATGAAACCCTCGCTATTCAGCCGGCGGATCACGCGCAGGGCGTCGGAAAATTCCTCACCGGCAATAAATCGCGAGGCCAAGCGGCGGCCAAGCGGGTTGCCCATCAGGAGTTTCTTGGGACCGTCGAGATCGGAAAGGTAGAGCAGGAGGGATCGAAGCATGGGCGTATTTTGGATTTTAGATTTTGGATTTTGGATTGCGGATTTCAGATCTTGGAACGAGGCTGGCCTCCCACGGACTTTAATCCAAAATCCAAAATCGAAAATCCAAAATCAATTCACTGCTCCGCTTCCAAGAATCTCTCCGCGTCCATCGCCGCCATGCAACCCGATCCCGCGGCCGTGATGGCTTGCCGGTAAGCGCGGTCCTTGACGTCGCCGGCGGCAAAAACTCCCGGGATGTTGGTTTTCGATCCTTCGCGGGTGATGAGATATCCCAGGTCGTCCATCTCCAATTGGCCGCGGAACAAGCTGGTATTGGGCTCGTGCCCGATCCCGATAAAGACCCCGTGCACAGGCTTGATAGTGCCTTCATCGGTCTTGACGTTGCGGAGCTTTATTCCCGAGACTTCGCGCTTGTCGGCGTCCAGAATATCCTCCACCACGGAGTTCCAATGGAATTTGATCTTCTCGTTCCGTCGAAGGCGGTCCTGCATGATTTTGGAGGCGCGCAACTGCTCGCGGCGATGGACAATGCCCACCTCGTTGGCGTAACGGGTCAGGAAGAGCGCGTCTTCCGCGGCGGTGTCGCCACCGCCCACCACCACCACATCCTTCCCGCGAAAGAAGTACCCGTCACAAGTGGCGCAGGTGGAAACTCCGTGCCCCAACAGTTCGCGCTCGGATTCAAGACCCAAAAGTTTCGCCGAAGCTCCCGAAGCGATGATGAGCGTCCTCGTTTCCACTCGCTCCTGGTGCACTTCAAGCACGAAGGGCCTTTGCGAAAGGTCCACCTTCGTCACGTTTCCTGCCAGAAACTCCGCACCGAACTCGGTGGCCTGCTCATGCATTCGCTCGATCAGTTCCGGCCCTTGGATGCCCCGGGGGAATCCCGGATAGTTCTCCACCAGAGTCGTCAGGGTTAACTGCCCACCGGCATGCACTCCGCGGATAACCAGTGGCTGCAAATTGGCGCGCGCCGCATAGATGGCAGCGGTTAGACCCGCGCACCCCGAACCTATGATCACTACATTGCGCATGTTGGCTTTACATCTCCTAGCGAAGTCTTGAAAAGGAAGCCTATCTTACTCGATACATTCTGCCCCGTACAGCCACTTTTCAGCGCAACCGCGATCCGCGCCGTATTGCTTTATCCAATCATTTGATGCTATAAACGACCTTTTGTTTTCGGCGCATCACCCTGGCTACAACCCTGTAGCGGAAAGACTCACTGATGGAAGCTATTTCTGTCGAACATGTAACCAAGCGCTTTGACACGGTCGTGGCGGTTTCCGACCTCAGCTTGCACGTCGAACAGGGGGCGGTTTTTGGACTGTTAGGCCCCAATGGCGCCGGAAAAACCACTTCTCTGCGCATGATCATGAACATCCTGGCCCCTGATGAAGGCGCCATCCAGGTGCTGGGGCAGCCCGCCAGCTCCCGCACCCAGGACCTGATCGGCTATCTTCCCGAGGAGCGGGGGTTATACGCCAAAATGAAGGTGCGGGAGGTTTTGGTTTTTCTCGCGGCGCTGAAAGGATTGAGCGAGGCGGAAGCGACCGTGCGCGTCAAGGAATGGCTCGAGCGCATGGACCTCACCGCGTGGTCGGAGAAGAAAATCAACGATCTTTCCAAGGGGATGCAGCAAAAAGCGCAGTTTATCGCGGCGGTGATTCACCGGCCACCGCTGTTGATTCTCGACGAACCCTTTACCGGCCTCGACCCGGTCAATGCCACGCTGATCAAGGACATTATGCTGGACCTGCGCGACAAGGGCGCCACCATCATCCTTTCCACCCACCGCATGGAGCAGGTGGAAATGATGTGCGACGCGATTTGCCTGATTAACCACGGACACAGCGTGCTGGCGGGCGATTTGCGTGTCATCAAACAGTCGTACGGCAAGAACACGGTGCGCATCGAGTATACCGGCGACGGCAATTTTCTTAACCTCCCGGGTTTGATCGAAAAGCTCAACCGCTTTGGCGCGGTAGTAGAGGTCAAGCTGCGCCCGGGCGCGGACCCCCAGGAGATTCTCAAGATAGCCGTGGAGAGCGGCGTACGCCTTACGCGCTTTGAGATGGTGGAGCCGCCCCTGCACGATATTTTCATCGAAACGGTAATGGAGGCGCATGCGTAAAATCTGGCTGGTGATCAAACGTGAATACCTGACGCGCATCCGCACCAAAGGATTCGTTCTCAGCACGGTGGGACTTCCGCTCTTTAGCGTGGGGATCTTCGCCATCACGCTGGTCCTGGCGACCCGCAAGACGGATCATACTCTGAAGATTTCCCTTCTGGATAATCTCGGCGACCTCGCTCCGCAAATTGCGGCAGGGATGAAAGAGAAGTTGCCGAATGGGCAACCGTCTTACGAAATCGTTCGCGTCTGGGACCGGCCTGCGTCTGAGGAGAAGGCACGCCAGGAACTGAACGAGCAGATTCGGCAGGGTCGGCTCGATGGCTTTCTCGAGGTGCCGAAGGATATTCTGGAGGGCAAAGCCGCGGCATTTCACACGCGGAACCCGGGCGATTTTCAAACCACGGCGGCACTGGGCCGCGCTGTCGACAATGCGGTGGTCGAGCGCCGCCTTAGCGATCATGGCGTTCACCTCGACAACCTGAGTAAGGTCGTGCGGGGCGTGGGAATATCGATGGTAAAAGTCACCGAGAAAGGAGAATCCGAAGAAGAAGGCCAAACCTTCATCGTGGGACTCGTCGTGGTAATGATTCTCTACATCACGCTTGTGGTCTATGGGGTCGCGACGATGCGCTCGGTGGTGGAGGAAAAGACCACCCGCATCGTCGAAATACTGGCCTCTTCGATCAAGCCCTCTCATCTGCTTACGGGGAAAATTGTGGGTATTGCGGCGGTGGGATTTACCCAGTACCTGATCTGGGGACTCAGCGGGATCTTGCTCACGGGTTACGGAGCGTCGATGGCCTCGGCGATGGTGCCGGGGGCGTCGCTGCCGAATCTGCATTTGCCGGCATCGTTACTGGTTTATGCGGCCCTTTTCTTCCTCGTCAGTTACCTTCTCTATGCGTCCATGTATGCGGCCCTGGGCGCCATGGTTTCAAGTGACGAAGAATTGCAGCAGGTTCAACTGCCTGTCACTCTAATGCTCGTCGTCTCCTTTCTTATCTATCCGGTAATCATGCGCGACCCGGGCTCGGGGACTTCAGTGCTCCTCTCACTGATTCCTTTCTTCGCTCCCGTCCTCATGGTCTTGCGCATTGCGTTACAGATGCCGCCGTTCTGGCAAATTGCGCTCTCTCTCCTCCTTAGCCTACTGACCACGGCGGGCATCGTGCAAGTCTCGGCGAAAATCTACCGCGTGGGTATCCTGATGTATGGAAAACGGCCGTCGCTGGTGGAAGTGCTCCGCTGGCTGCGGTATACGTAGGGGCTGGGCTCGCCCTGCCCTCAGGAACACCAAGGGGTGCCCCTACTCCGTGTCCAGAGGCGTGACAGTGCAGGAACGAAAGGGCACGTCCTGCTCCTGCCCGCATTCCGGATTCTCGCAAGTCAGCTTAAACTTGTTCGGCCAGCCATAGTCTTCATTGATGGTGTGCCGAAATGAGTGAATCTGACCGCAGCTCCCGCATTCCCATTCCACCTGAAAGACTCGCATGGTCGTTTCCCTTTGGGGATTTTACCTTTAGTGGGCCGCGCTTCAGCCCGCATGGTATTGCCACAGAGCGCGATAATAGTGCATGAAGCGGATGGGCTCGCAGCTTTCCGGAACCTCGGCGTAAGTGTACCGATCGAACCCGATACCTCGCAACAGGGTGAAAAGTTCTCGCCAGGGATAAGGCTTCTGCCATTGCGGAAAGCCCGGTTGGGTGGCCGGCGAGATTGTGAGCCCGCTGCCCCACGGCGAAAGCGTCCGGCACAGCTCGTTGATGTGGCAACTCCGAATCCAGGGCTTGAGCAGGTCGAACGACGGCTTCACGGAGCCGTCCACCACGTCGGTATCGTTGGAGTTCCAGCACGCCCCCACAGCGGGATGATTGGCCACGCTGAGAATCTGATGAGTGTTGTGCGGAAGCATGGTGCCCTGGCCGTGGACCTCCAGCCAGATTTCTACCCCGTGGTCGCGGGCAATGTCGCCGCATCGGGCGAGCGCGTGGCCGATCTGGTCGAGAGTTTTGTCCTCAGGGACATCCTTGGGGAATCCATTGGGGCGCGCCTTCACCCCCACACAGCCGAGGTCCTGCGCCAGCTCGCACCAGCGCCGCGTCTCCTCGATGTTTTTCTCCACCACGGCGGGGTCGGGTGACTCAAATTCACAAGTCGTGCCCAGACTCATCAAGCGCACCCGGGAAGCGGCAAAGCGTTGCTTCACTTCCGCACGCTGCCCCTTGTCGAGTGAGATTTCCACCCCGTGCTTGTGCGTGGTGCGCAGCTCGACACCTTCAAACCCTGTCTCCTCACAGTTCTTGATGATGGTCTCGATGTCCCAGTCCTTCGCCAGGTTGTATGTAACCAAACCCAGTTTGAAAGGCGGCGGCGACGGCGCGGCGCTCAGGGGCGCAACTTTCTCGCTCTCGGCAAACAGGCTGCCGCCTTCCACCATCCCCACAGTGCCCAGGCTTGCAGCAGAGAGAACGCCGGTTTTGAGAAAACTCCTTCGTCCAGATTTGCGCATGTTCACTTCCCCCGGGCGTGGATTCACACGGCTTATGGCGTTAAACATGAATGCTTGAGCCCAATACGCATTTTACTCCCCTCGAATCTTCTGATGATAGGAGTGACGACCCTGATGTGGTGCGCCAGAGATTGTGGTGGTTGTAGCGCCGACCTTTAGGTCGGCACATGCTGAACTGAAGTTCAGCGCTACAACACCGTCCCGAACAACTAAATGCGTCACGATTTGTGACGCACTACATCAGGAGTCAGGCCCGAGGATTCAGAAGGCAGCATGGGCAGCATTCCATGCGAGGCGGCGCTCGATCATGGATTACACAAGCGAGTTTTTTCTCCTATAATGATTTTTGGGGGCTGACGAAAGGCTTTCTCATGATCCTGGTCATCGACAACTACGATTCTTTTACCTATAACCTTGTTCAATATTTGGGAGAGTTGGGCGGGGATCTCCAGGTCGTCCGGAATGACCAAACGACCGTGGAGGCGATTGCAAAGCAGGCGCCGGAGCGCATCGTGATCTCGCCCGGCCCCAAGACTCCTTCGGAAGCCGGAATCTGTCTGGACGTCATCACCGCTTTTGCCGGGAAGATACCGATTCTGGGGGTTTGCCTCGGCCATCAGGCTATTGGACAAGCCTTCGGGGGACAGGTGATCCGCGCGCCGCATCTGATGCACGGCAAAACCAGCGAAATCCAACACGACGGCAAGACTATTTTCGCGGGCCTGCCCAATCCTTTTCCCGCCACGCGTTATCACTCGTTGATTGTCGAGCGCGGGACCCTGCCCGCTTGCTTGGAAATCTCGGCTAGCACATCCGACGGGCTCATCATGGGGCTGCGCCACAGGGAGATGAAAGTGGAAGGCGTGCAGTTTCACCCCGAGTCAATCCTGACCCACCCGGGAAAGCAACTGCTGGGGAATTTCCTGCAGATTTAGGATTTCGCAAACGAAAAAGATCAGCGTGCTTTTTTGACGCTGAGCGCACGCTTCGACGCACGACGCGAGGTGGTGCGGCCTTTCTTGGCTGACAAATCGACAACCTTTCCATTGGCCCAGACGTAAACCGGCAGGCCCTCGCGGATGCGCTCGGCGATGGCCTTCTTCACCGCTGCCTTCAGCGCCAGTAGGGCACGCTCATCGAGGGGCAAATCCAGCACGTTTTGAGGTATCGCTCTCATCTTCCCTGTCCGTAACGCGAAAGCAGCTCATGGTAGAGGTGCTTCTGCATTATACGCAGTTTCCCGTCCTTCTCAAGCGCCATGATTTTGGGGGCGTTCCCCGAGTTGTCAAAGATCATCCAGGAATGGGCCAAGAATCGGTAGGGCCGGAAGAAATTGCTGATTGATCGTCCAAATCGCCGTCGTACAACTGCTTCTGGGACATCATGGCCACCCCTCATCACGCGTCCTCTCACTCTCGTAAGCGCGAGTTCAACAGTGGGCACCCATAAGAAAAACAGATGAATGGTGTAACCACGCTTCTTGAGATCGCGGATTAACTTCACCTGAGTCCGGCCCGAGAGGGTTGTTTCAAAGCCAAAACTCGCATTTCGCCTTGCCAGCAGCACGATTTCATCAATCATGAGCCGACCGGCCCGGAAAGCTGCCGCCTCCGGAGAAAACGGCGCCACCCCTTCAGCAATCAGATCGGCATTGACAAAGTTTCGGCAATCAGCATATCGCGGCAGGAACTCCCGCGCGAATGTTGTTTTGCCAACACCGTTCGGACCCGCAATGATGTATACATCAGCGCACACGATACCCTGATTCTACATTGTGTGGCTGCACTGGAGGGATTAAATCACAGGGGGTGGTGTCCGGTTCCTGGAGACTGCGGGCAACTAAAATATCGCTTTCACCGGGCGCTGGGTTAGGCGCGAAACCGCCTCGTAAACTCCGCAAGCGCCTGAAGCTTGGCGCGCGCGGCGCCGGAATCCAGCACCTCTGCCGCTCGCGTCACGCCCTCGGCGAAGTTATGCGCCTTCGCCGCCAGGGTAAGGGCTGCGGCGGCATTGGCTAACACCACATCGCGGTAAGGACTGCGCTCACCCTCCAAAACACTTAAAAGGAGACGCGCATTGGTCGAGGCGTCACCGCCTTGCAGTTGTGCCAGCGAGGCGCGCGGCAAGCCGAATTCTTCCGGTTGCACGTCGCGCGTTTCAACCCCACTGTCCGTGCTAAAGGAAAGCCGCGTCGGACCCGTGGTGGTGATCTCATCAATGCCGTCGGAGCCCGCCACCACGTATGCCCGCTCGGTTCCGACTGCGCGCAGGGTTTCCGCCATCATTTCCGTGCGCGACGCATCAAAAACACCCACCAACTGGATGGTCGCCGCCAGGGGATTTGTGAGCGGGCCGAGGAGATTGAAAACACTCTTGGTCTTCAGGCTGCGCCGCGCGTTCATGACGTGCTTCATGGCCAGGTGCAGACGCGGAGCCAGCAGGAAGACCATTCCCGTCTCCTCGAGGCATTGGGGTATTCGTTCCAGGGGCAAGTCCATCGCTACGCCCAGAGTTTCCAGCACGTCGGCGCTGCCGCACCGGCTGGAAATAGAGCGGTTGCCGTGCTTGGCCACGCGCACTCCCGCCGCCGCTGCCACCAGCGCCACCGCCGTCGAAACGTTGAACGTCCCGCGGCCGTCGCCGCCCGTGCCGCATGTGTCAAGCAAGGGCTCCCGGCGCGAGATGCTTTCAACTCGCACTCCCGCCGCAAGCAATGTTCCCGCGGCGTGGGCGCGCATCTCCTCCGCGAATCCCACCAGCTCATCGGCCTGCTCGCCCTTGTCGCGCAGCGCCGCGAGGAACGCCACAATCTCCTCGTCCATCACGGAGCCCGACAAGAGCATTTGCATCACAGCACGTGCTTCCGCGCGCGTCAGGTGCGCCTGCGCTTTGATGGTTTGGATGGAGTCCCGAATCGTCATAGTGTTCTGCTGTGCTCGCCACCCCGTTACGGGATATCACCATGATTATCCCGCGTCGCCTTCGTTGCAATTCTCGGCCAGATTCCCTATACTTTTAGTTGCGGGGTATGCGAGCTAAACATTCTAGTGTAAGCCGCTTCGTCGGCTTTGCCAAAGTTTGATTTTGCATCCAGTTGATCCTTGCCAATCAGCATCAGCCTTTTGCAACTGACGACGGACAACGGACAACGAACAGCCTTCAAAATGAAAATCCACGAATATCAGGCAAAAGAGATTCTCGTAAAGTTTGGCGTCACCGTGCCGCGCGGCGAGGTGGTTACGAAGCCCGAGGAGGCTCGGGCCGTGGCGGAGAAACTGGGCGGAGGCACGGTGGTGGTGAAAGCCCAGATTCACGCTGGCGGCCGCGGCAAGGGCGGCGGCGTAAAACTCGCTCACAATCCCGCGGAAGCTGAGGCCCTGGCGGGCCAAATCCTGGGCATGACGCTGGTCACGCATCAGACAGGGCCCGAGGGTCGCCTGGTCAAACGCGTGCTGGTTGGGGAAGGCTTGGAGATCGCGCGTGAGCTTTACCTCGGCATCGTCATCGACCGTGCTTCCGGCCGGCCCGTATTCATGGCTTCGAGCGAAGGTGGCGTGGAAATCGAGGTAGTGGCCGCCGAGCATCCGGAAAAAATCCTGAAAGAATTCATCGACCCAAGTGTCGGCTTCCAGGCCTTCCAGGCGCGCAAACTGGCCTTCGGCCTGGGGCTGGAGGGCAAGGTGGTGAATGAGGCGGCGCGCCTCTTCCAGAACCTCTATCGCGCCTTTGAGGCCACCGACGCTTCGCTGGTGGAAATCAATCCTTTCGTCATCACCCGCGACGGCCGCACTCTGGCACTCGACGCCAAAATGAGTTTTGACGACAATGCCCTTTTCCGCCACCCGGACATCCGCGAGCTACGCGACCTGGACGAAGAAGACCCGCTGGAAGTGAAGGCCTCAAATTACGGCCTCAACTACATCCGCCTGGACGGCAACGTGGGCTGTATGGTGAACGGCGCGGGCCTGGCCATGGCCACCATGGACATCATCCAGTACGCGGGCAGCCGCCCGGCGAATTTTCTGGACGTGGGCGGCGGCGCGAGTGAAGAGCAGGTGCGCCACGGATTCGAGATCATCCTGAGCGACGCCCATGTGCGCGCCGTTCTGATTAACATCTTCGGTGGCATCATGCGTTGCGATATCGTGGCGAACGGAGTTGTGGCGGCGGCGAAAACACTCGCCATCAAGGTGCCCGTCGTCGTCCGGCTGAAAGGCACCAACGTCGAACTCGGCCAGAAGATTCTGCAGGAGTCGGGCCTGAACTTCACTGTGGCGCATGACATGAAGGAGGCCGCGGAGAAAGTGGTGGCGCTGGCGAAATAATTCTCCCATTGAGTCATTGGTTCATTGATCCATTGCCGATATGTCGACTATTTATCCCGCAGAGGAACTGAAGAATCGCGCGAAGCAATTTGCGCTTCGCGTCGTGAAGCTCTATTAAGCAATTCCGCGAACGGAAGAGGCTCGCGTCATCGGGAAGCAAGCCCTGCGTTCAGGAACGTCGGTGGCCTCAAACTACCGAGCCGCATGCCGGGCGCGATCAAGGGCTGAATTCATCGCCAAGATCGGCATAGTCGTTGAGGAAATTGATGAAACGGTATTTTGGTTGGAGCTTCTGGTTGAGGCTGGCTTGGTAAAAGAGGCACGAATGGAAAAGTTGCTGGCTGAGGCCAACGAACTATTGGCCATTTTTGCCGCATCTCAGCATACCGCAAGAGGCCGATGATTGTGCCAATGAATCAATGAACCGATGGAGCAATGAATCAATTCTATGGCTATCTTAGTTGACGAAAACACGCGACTAGTGGTCCAAGGGATCACGGGCCGTGAAGGGATGTTCCACACCCAGCAGGCAGTTGCTTACGGCACCAAGGTTGTTGCGGGGGTGACCCCGGGCAAGGGCGGGACCACCGTAGACGGCATTCCGGTCTTCAACACCGTGCAGGAAGCCGTGGATCGCACGGGTGCGAACGCCTCGGTAGTTTTCGTTCCGCCCCCTTTCGCGGCGGACGCCATCATGGAGGCTGCCGACGCCGGGCTTCCCCTGGTTGTCGCCATTACGGAAGGCATTCCCACGCTCGACATGGTGCGTGTCGCGCGCTTCCTTGCGGGTAAGCCGACGCGCCTAATCGGCCCCAATTGCCCCGGCATAATTTCTCCGGGCAAATGCAAGATTGGGATCATGCCGGGCCCAATTCACTTGCCCGGACACGTCGGGGTCGTATCCCGGAGCGGGACCTTGACCTACGAAGCGGTGGGCCAGCTCACGGCTCTCGGCATCGGACAATCGACTTGCATTGGAATCGGCGGCGACCCCATTATTGGCACCACCTTCGTTGACACCCTGCGGCTTTTCAATGAAGACCCCGACACGCACGCCATCGTGCTGATTGGAGAAATCGGCGGGTCGGCGGAGGAAGAGGCCGCGGCCTTTGTGCAAGCTCACGTCAAGAAACCGGTGGTGGGATTTATTGCCGGCCGCACGGCGCCTCCCGGCCGTCGCATGGGCCATGCGGGAGCGATCATTTCCGGCGGCAAAGGAACCGCGGCGGACAAGATCGCAGCGCTTCAGGCGGCGGGAATTGCCGTCGCCGAAAGCCCCGCGCTCATCGGCGATACCATGGCACGGGCGCTGGCGTACTAGCCTTCAGCTATCAGCCATTAGCTATCAGCACTACTTCCCGTCTCCTCCTTCCCGGTGCCCGACGGGGAAGTGTTAGGCTTTGACTGGGAGCTGATAGCTGAAAGCTGACAGCTTTACTAAGGAGACTCATGTCACTCGAACGTACACTCACGATCATAAAACCCGACGCCATCGCGGCGGGGCATGTCGGCGACATCATCAAGATCTTCGAGGCCCATCAATTCAAGATTGTTGCCGCCCGCCTGGTGAATCTCAGCAAGAAGGAAGCCGAGGGCTTCTATACCGTCCACCGGGGCAAAGAATTCTTCGCCAGACTAACGAATTTCATGAGCTCAGGAAGTGCGCTGGTGATGGTTCTCGAAGGCGAGAATGCCATCCTCCGCCTGCGCGAGCTGATGGGAGCCACCGACCCCGCCAACGCCGCGCCGGGCACAATTCGCAAACTCTATGCGGAGAGCGGGCTGAGCAACGCCGTGCATGGCTCCGACGCTCCGGAAACCGCCGCCTGCGAAATAGGTTACTTCTTTCCCGGCATTTCCCTTGTCTAGCGTCAATCAAGAATACACCGCCGAGGCTCTGAGACGCTGAATGGGTGTCGGGTATCAGGTGTTGGGTTTTTGCCCGCGCCTGGCACTTGGCACCTAACACCTCCTTTGCTTTGGGCCTCCGCGTCTCTGCGGTGACGGCCTGTCCCCGGGGTTGACATCTATTGGCCGGGCGGAGAGGATAGATGGCATGAGCAGCACTATCCATTTTCAACTGGGACGGTTTCTCGTCATCCTCGGTATTGTCCTTGTGGTATTGGGGCTCATCGCGATGACCGGGTCGAAATTCTCGTTTTTTGGCCTGGGGCGGCTCCCCGGCGATTTTTCGTATAAGGGCAAGAACTTCCAGTTCTACTTCCCGATTACATCTTGCTTGCTGGTGAGCGCCGTGATATCCCTGATCCTTTGGGTAATTTCGCTTTTGACCAGGAGATAATCCCCCTTGGGATTTTCGGGTTTGCTCTTTGGCAATCCAAAATCGCAAATCCAAAATCCAAAATCTCATGACCCAACCTTCCCTCAATTTCGGGCCGGTGCGCAGGATCTATAGCGTGGCGGAGCTGAGCCAGGAGATCCGGGAACTTCTGGAACGGCAGTTTCCGGACGTCTGGGTAACGGGGGAAGTTTCCAATCTTCGCGCCGCCGGTTCCGGCCACCTCTATTTCACCCTCAAAGATGAAACCGCGCAGCTTCGCGCTGTGTGCTTTCGCAGCCAGGCGCGTTACTTGAAATTCAAGCCGCAGGATGGGCTGGCGGTGATTGCCCGCGGGCACCTGAGCATCTATGAAGCGCGGGGTGAATATCAGCTCTACGTGGAGTTCCTGGAGCCCGCGGGGCTGGGCGCGCTGCAACTGGCCTTCGACCAATTGAAACAGAAGCTCGCGGCCGAGGGGCTGTTTGACTTGGCGCGGAAGAAGCCTCTACCCATGCTGCCGCGCACCATCGGTGTGGTGACTTCGCCCACAGGCGCTGTCATTCGCGACATCCTCCGGATTCTCCATCGGCGTTTCCGCAACATCAACGTGCTGCTCTATCCGGCAAAAGTCCAGGGCGAGGGGGCGGCGCAGGAAATTGCTCTGGGCATCGAATTCTTCAACCGCAAGGCGCCCGTTGACGTGCTGATCGTCGCACGCGGGGGCGGCTCTCTGGAAGACCTTTGGGCATTCAACGAAGAGGTGTTGGCGCGGGCCATCGCCGCGTCGAAGATCCCGGTAATCTCCGCCGTCGGCCACGAAACTGATTTCACTATTGCGGATTTTGTCGCGGACTTGCGGGCGCCCACGCCCTCGGCCGCGGCGGAATTGGTGGTGCGCCGCAAGGAGGATTTGGCGGGCGAGCTATACGACCGTGCGCGCCACCTGGCGAAGATGATTCGCCTGAAGCTTTCTGAAACCCGGCAGGCGCTGACGGAACTTCGCATGCACCAGGTTTTCCAGACGCTCGGCACACGCATCGCCGAACGCGCCCAGCGCGTGGATGAAGGCGTGGGCGCGCTCCAACGGTTGCTGCGCTTGCGCCTGCACACGGCGCGGCAGGAATGGCTGCGCGCATCTGCCGGTGTGGTGCGATACGATTTCTTTCGGCACCTTAAACTTAAGCGCGCCGTTCTGGAAGAGCGCGAGCAGAGGTTTCAGAACGACTTCCGGCGATTTCTCACGGAGCGGCGCAATCGGCTGGCGCAACTGGAATCCGTTTTGCAAGAGCGCAGTCCGCGCACAATTCTTGAACGCGGTTATTCCATCACTCGGGACGCGGAAGGAAAAGTTGTCCGCGACGCGGCGCAGATCGCTATTGGCGCCGAGGTGTCCATCCACCTCGCACGAGGGGAACTGGGAGCAGCCATCAAGAATAGGAAGATCTGATCCACCACCTACTTATTTTCCAAAAGCGCCAACTGCCTGAGGACGCGGCGAGCGTCGGCAAAGCGCGTGAGCTTTCCGTAGGCATCCAGGAAGATCATAATCAGCGAGCGGCCTTCGGCATTCAACTGCATCACCACGCAACTGCCCGCTTCGTTGGTAAATCCGGTTTTCTGCACGGCGATGTCCCAATCGGGCCGGCCCACCAGGCGATTCGAGTTGATATAAGAAAGAGTATACCTGCCGATCCGTACGTCGTACTGCGGGTCCGTGGTGAACTCGCGAATGAGCGGATATTGATCGGCAGCGCGAACAAGTTTGGCCAAGTCGAAAGCGGTCGAGACGTTTTCACTGGTTAAGCCATTGGGATTGACGAAGTGCGTTTTGCTCATCTCCAATTCCGCCGCCTTCGCGTTCATGGCATCGATAAATGCAGGCCGCCCGCCGGGATAGTAGCGGCTCAGCGCGGCAGCGGCGCGGTTTTCCGAAGACATCAAGGCCAGGTGCAACATGTCTTCCCGGCTCAATGCACAACCGACTCGCAGCCGGGAGCTGGTCCCCATCACCAGGTCCCGATCCTCGTCACTGATCTTGAGCATCTCTCCCAGCGGCTGTTTGGCATCGAGGACCACCATGGCGGTCATCAACTTGGTGATGGAAGCGATGGGCACAACCCGGTCCGCATCCTTCACCAGCAACTCTTCGGAAGTATTGGCGTCCACCACCAGCGCGATCTTCGATTTCACGATCAGTTGGGACCGTGAAACTTGCGTAGCGGGAGATTTCCTGGGAGCCGCAATGGAGGGAAGCGTGGCTGCGGAAGGGGACGTCCGCTTAGTTGCGGGCGCGTCATTGCCGCCTTGCGCGCCAAACACCATTCCCGCGGCGCTGGTGCGGGCAGCGGGAAAAGAGAGACTCATAGCTGCCACAGCAAGGGCGGCAACCGCGATACATCCATAAATGCGCCGTTCCCCAGGCGCGTGTGGTGAAGTTAAACTCATCGCAAATAGTGAAGCCACATGCCGGATTAGGATCCGGAAAGTGCTCCGATGAACTCAGGGGTCTTGGCCGTGAAAATCTTCCGTTTATAACTTGTACCCGATTTTCCGCAGGAAATCCTTACGCAATTGAATGTCGCCATCGGTCTCGATGCCGCGGGTCTTCGCGCCGTCAATAACACCCAGGATTCCCCGGCCTTGTTCGGATTCCGCGATGATCACTTCCACGGGGTTCGCGGTGGCGCAGAAGACCTGGCAGACCTCCGGGACGCTCTTCACGGTGTTCAAAATATTGATGGGGAATCCGCCTTCCATAAAGATGATAAAGGCATGACCACAGGCAAGAGCTAGCGCGTTCTTCTGCGCGAGTTCGACGAGTTGGGGATTGTTCCCGGCAAAGCGAACCAGCGCGGGGCCGGAAGACTCGCAAAAACCGACGCCGAATTTCATCTGGGGCGCGGTTTGCACAATAGCTTCGTAAAGATCTTCCACCGTCTTGATAAAGTGTGATTGGCCGAGGATGAAGTTCATGTCCGCGGGCTTTTCGATTTTGACGGTCTTGATTTCCATGTGTGTCAACCTCCAATTCCCAGCCAATTCCCTGAAGAGCGCCAGGGCCAATGGCGAGGATGGCGTATTTGTTACCTCTCCATTTAAAGTGGACTCGGTATCGTTCGTCCACCCGCGCGCCAGAGATGGCTTGCCCATACTCTCGGTGGAATGGCAGGGCTGGCCCAGCTTCTTGCTTATCAGCCGAAATGTTCTGACGAATTTCGACTGTGGGTCTTTCTCGTATGAGCCCAGCAAATCCCAAAGGCCGGGGAAGTGAGATGGTCTGCTCAGCGGAATCTTGGCCGGGTGGAAGAGCCATTGAGATGGGCACGACTCTCTCGCATCATTTCAATCAATTCGGGAGGAAGCACTCCATTCTTGGCATCGCGGACAGGCACCATATGCGCTGCATTGTACAACCGACCGCGCCCGGAAGGGCCCCTGCCACCGGCGCTTCCGACAATCAAGCCCAATCTCTCCAAGTGCTGAATAGCGTTCTTAATCTCACCACCAAAACCTTAGCACTCTACGCGCTGCCACGCAACCGAACCCCATTTTTCGGCGTGAATTCTCACATCTGGCTTCCTCCTCGGGCTGAAATGATGGACGCCAGATTGGGTTTGACAAAACCTTCCGCGCATCCCGATAATTGCTAGCTTAGAATTTATGCGGCTTCGACTCTTGGCAATAACAACTCTGACGTGTGCGCTGTTGTTGGTGTTTCGCGCGGGGCACGCCGATCTCCCATGGGCCTCTGCGCAAACGCCCGCAGACGCGTCCCAGGTGGCGGCGCGGGCGCTCGATCACGCCATTATTATTGACACGCACGCCGACACGCCGCAAATCCTGCTCGACGAAGGTTACGACCTGGCGGACCCCGCCAGCCCGTATATGATCAGCATCCCCAAGATGCGCGCCGGGCATCTGGGCGCCGAGTTCTTTTCCATTTGGGTCGATGTGACTTGGCCCAAGCAGGACCTGATCCATCGCGCCCTGGACTTGATTGACGTGACCGATCAGCAGGTCGCCAGGCACCCCGATGTGCTGGGCTTGGCCTCGACCGCCAACGACATCGAGCGACTGCACCGCGAAGGAAAAATCGCCGTGCTCCTGGGAGTCGAGGGTGGCCACGAGCTTGAAGGCGACCTGCGGGTGCTGGACATCTTCTATCGCCTGGGCGTGCGCTACATGACGCTGACTCACACGAAGAATGACGAGTTGGGCGATTCTTCCGGCGACAAGCCGGGTTGGAAAGGGCTTTCGCCTTTGGGACGCCAAGCCGTCGAACGCATGAACCAACTCGGGATGATGGTGGACATCTCGCATGTTTCCGACAGCACTTTTTACGATGCCCTGGCCGTCAGCAAGGCCCCGCTTATTGCTTCCCACTCTTCCTGCCGCGCTCTTTGCAGCGCCCGGCGCAATATGACTGACGATATGATTCGCGCCATCGCCAAAAACGGCGGGGTTATGGACATCAATTTCTATTCCGGATTCCTCAGCCAGGCCTACAAGGACGGCTACGAAAAGATTGAGAAACAGGTCGATGACCAACTGGCCGCGGCGCGCGCGCGTTACGCGAAACAGGGCAAGCACCTTCCCTACGTCGAAGAGACCCGCATTGAGCAGCAATTGACCAAGGACTTGCCGGTGCCACCGTACACGGCCATCGCCGACCACATTGACCATGCCGTCAAGATTGGTGGAATCGATCACGTTGGCCTGGGCTCCGACTTCGACGGCATTGACTCCCCGCCGCGCGGTATGGAAGACGTGTCCAGAATTCCTGACTTGGTCCGTGAACTCGCTCGCCGCAGTTATAGCGAGGAAGATCTGGAGAAAATCCTGGGGGGCAATGTCCTGCGTGTCATGCGCCAGGTGGAGCAGGTCGCGCGCCAAATGCAGGCAGCCCACTGAAGGAGTAGGCACCAGGCACTCAGCAGTAGACAGTGCGCGGGTGGCGCGAAGATCTGGAGTCCAGCATGTATCTCCACGCGGCCCCGCGTCAGCGAGGCATTACCTAAAACTCTGGAGGACGTATGAGAAAGCAGATTATTGCAATTGTGATCGGAGCGCTCACTTGGGCGCCACTTGTTGCCGTAAGCCAAACCGCACCGGCTGCGCCACCAGCGAAGACCACCGCAAGCTCCACTGCGCACCCGGCTACGGCAGCGCACAAGCCCGCCGCCTCGCTACTCAACCCGGCGTCGCTCAAGCTGCAAGCGCCTGCCGTCTTTAAAGCCAGGTTCACCACCAGCAAAGGGGATTTCGTTGTCGAGGTTACGCGCGCGTGGTCGCCACGCGGGGCCGATCGCTTCTACAATCTGGTGAAATATCACTTCTTCGATGGCGCGGCGTTCTTTCGCGTGATGGAGGGGTTTGTGGTGCAATTCGGCATTAGCCCGCGGCCGGAGGTTTCACGAGTCTGGGAAAACGCCAAGATTGCCGATGACCCCGTCACCCAAAGCAATACTCGCGGGACCCTCACCTTTGCGAAACAGGCCATTCCTAACACCCGTACCACCCAGATATTCATCAACCTGGGCGACAATACGAATCTCGACGCCGGAGGATTCTCTCCCTTTGGCAAGGTCACGAGCGGCATGGAGGTGGTCGATAAGTTTTATGGCGGCTACGGCGATGGCGCGCCCAGAGGTAACGGTCCCGATCAGGAGCGAATTCAAAAAGAGGGGAAAGCCTACCTGGAAAAGTCTTTTCCCTTGCTCGACACAATCAAGACCGCAGTGATTGTGCCGCCCGCGCCGGTTGTGACCAACAAGCCGGCGACACCTGCGCAGAGCAAGCCCGCAGGGGGAAAGATCTAATGCCCCTGGCGCAAAGGCGCTGAGACGCAGAAATGGGTGTCCGGTGTCAGGGTCTTACTGGCACCTGGAACCTAACACCTGCATTGCTCGGCGCCTCGGCGGTCAGCTAAGAGACGAGTCATCCGAAGAACAGGAGAATTCATGAGCGATTTAAAGCCGGGCCATTATGCCGTATTTGACACCACTCTGGGTGAGATTACCTGTGAGCTTTTCCCCGGCAAGGCGCCGATGACCGTACAGAACTTCGTGGGGCTCGCGGGGGGAACAAAGGAATTTGTGGATCCTCAAACCCGCCAGCGCACCAAGCGGCCTTTCTACAACGGCCTGGTTTTCCACCGGGTGATACCGAAATTCATGATTCAGGGAGGCTGCCCTCTCGGCTCCGGCACCGGGGGGCCCGGTTACAAATTTCAGGACGAGTTTTCAAAGGAACTGTCTTTTGACCGGCCCGGCCGCCTCGCCATGGCCAACTCCGGCCCCGGCACGAACGGCTCGCAGTTCTTCATCACCGTGGCGCCCACGGAGTGGCTCGATAACCATCACACCATTTTCGGCCAGGTCGTGAAAGGCATGGACGTGGTTAACAAAATTGTCAATACACCGCGTGGCGCAAGCGACCGGCCCAAGACTCCGGTGGTAATGAACGCGGTGAAGATTGTGGAAGTGAAGTAGCAGGAATCGTCAGTAGGCGCGGCGCGGACCTGTTCGTTAGGTCCGCGCTTTTTATTGTCGGGACGAAACTTCTCCGCAGAGGCGTTGAGAGGCGGAGAAAGGTCCTCTTGTTCCTAAAACTCTGCGACTCTGCGCCTCCGCGGTGAAAAGCATCCGCACGACACCGCAAGATTGAAGCGGATCCGACGATCGGCATAAGCCGCCGATCCAATGAACAGGTTCGCGCTACGCTCGCGTTGCCCGTGCCTGCCCGCCGCCTTTTGCCTACTGCTCACTGCCTAATCCACTCAGAAGCTCTCTCGGACTGCGACTCAGGATTACTTGAGCGCCACCCCATAAAAGTAATTATAGTAATTGTTGCCAGACACACTGGGCAGAGTCTTGTAAGAGGAGAAAAGGACGGCATTATTCAGGAAAGTCACAAAGACATCCTGCTGAGTGGTGGCCGTTTTCACCCGGAAAGTAAACAGGCCGAAGCAGGGGTCCAGGAGTTCGTTCGGGCTGCCGTAGAGGTAAGGAGTATCCGCGACGGCAACGAGTGTGCCCTGGGCCATTACGCTGTTACTGCTATTCGTCAAAGTGAATTGCCCCGATGCGTCGATCACCAGGGTCGCCATCCCCATGCTGGGTGTTCCTGTCTCGGTGTTGCTGCTACCCGCACCCATAGTGGCATTCGCTTTGCGATAGTACATGGCCGTATAGGTGGCCGCGTAAGTCGGAACAAATGCCTTGGAGGCTGCCTGCTGCAAACCCAGGATGGTGCCATTAGGATTATCCACGGCGAAAATCCCGTTGGGCGTCCCGAAAACGTAAGAGGGTGCACCCGCCGTCGAGGGGATCGCGATGAAAGTTCCGGAGGGATCTTCTTGGAAGCTGGAGGAGAGCATGGAGGAGATATTGAAGGCGCCTTGCTGGTTCTGCTCCCCGAAGGGCCAGTAGCTCGAAGTGGTAACGTTTGTTTGGGCGTCCATGCTGGCAGCGCCGATCGAGACGCCGCCTATCGAAGTGCGAAATTGCATGTAGTTGTATTTCTGACTGGCGAAGGTGGCAGGCGTAATCTGCGTGCTTTCGACCGCAGTGACCAAGGCCAGGGTGTTTTGATTGGGGCCCGTCATGGTCGCCTGGATGAGCATGACATAATTGGGCACCTCGTATGCCGCCACCAAGTTACCGTTGGGATCGCTGAGGGCTAACGTGCCATCCGCGTTCACCGTGTAGGCAACCGTCCCGGTCATATTATTGGAAAGATCGGTATAGGTCAGGGTTTGCGCATTAGGATCGAGTGTAATGGTAAAAAAATCGCCCACCGATGCGCTTCCCGTATAGTTCCGGACTGCTGCGGGGATGGTTCCGGGCTGGTCCCCGGTGCCTGATCCGCAAGCAAAAGTCGCGAGAGTACATACAATTACCAGGGCAATGCGATATTTCATGGATTCACCTCGTGGTTTTTGAAACGGTCCAAACATGGTCTATCGGGAATTGCCCGCTAAACTTAAGGAGGATGAGAGAGATTTTAGATCGCCATCACGCCCACACGCATTAAGGCATTGTCATGGTAAGTGCACGAACTATAGGGGTGGGTAAGTTCGGTGCTGTGAAGGATTGCCATCTTTGCCGCAGAGGCGCTGGGACGCGGAGATAAGGCCTCTTGTTTCAAAACCTCTGTGCATCCGCGGTGGAAAACGGACAGCCACCGCCATTCCTGCCCGAAATCGCCCCACGGGATTGGCCTGCCTCAACTCATCCCGAATTGACTGTTGTGGCGCAGGGCCAGCCAGCGTAGCCTTGAAGGGAGTATTCAAGCAGAAAGAGACCTATGAAAACTACCATCACCATCCAAGCCGCCACACTCGGAGACCTTCCCGCCATTCTCCATCATCGGCTCGAAATGTTTCGAGCCATGGGGTACACTGACCCGGCCGTGCTTGAACCCCTGGAGCCACTTGCCAAGCAGTATTTCCAAGATGCCTTTCAGAAGGAAACCTTTCACGGCTGGCTGGCCGTCAACGCGGCGGGAAAGGTTGTGGGCGGAGGAGGAGTGGCGGAGGTGACGCTGCCGGCCGGCCCCTTCGCGCCCACGCCGACGCGCCCGGAAATCCTTAACGTCTATGTGGAACCGGCCTATCGCCGTCAGGGAATCGCCCGGTGACTCATGGAGGTGATGATCGACTGGTGCCGCGCGCGAGGCTTCACCTTCGTGGGTCTCCACGCCAGCGATGAAGGGCGGCCTCTCTATGCCTCCATGGGCTTCGAGCCGACGCCGGAAATGAAGCTTCGCATTACTTAGCAGCTCCGTCCCTACACTCCGATAATCTCCACCAATTCCTTCACTGCGGCGGCGGACTTTTCCAGCGCAGCCTGCTCTTCCGGGGTCAGCTTGATCTTGACGATCTCTTCGATACCACGCGCGCCCAGCTTTACCGGGACGCCCACGAACAGTCCGCTAATGCCGTACTCACCCTCGAGGTACGCGGCGCAGGGAAGGATTTTCTTGCGGTCATGGAAGATCGCATCGATCATTTGCACCACTGCCGCCGAGGGTGCATAGTAGGCGCTCCCGGTCTTGAGCAGATTGACGATCTCCGCGCCACCCTTGCGCGTCCGGTCAATGATTTTATCAAGCTGGTCTTTAGGCATGAGCTGCGCAATGGGGACGCCCGCCACGGTCGTGTAGCTCGGCACGGGAACCATGGTGTCACCGTGGCCGCCCAAAACCAGACCCTCCACGTCCTGCACGGAAACGTTCAGTGCCTCGGCGAGGAACGTCCGGTAGCGCGCTGAATCCAGAATGCCGGCCATGCCCATCACCCGATGCTTGGGGAACCCGCTCACCCGGAAAGCCGTTTGCACCATGGCGTCGAGCGGATTCGTCACCACAATCAGGATGGCTTCCGGCGAGTGCTTTGCCGCCCGTTCGATGGCGGTGTGCACCACCTCAAAATTTGCCCGCAGCAGATCGTCGCGGCTCATCCCGGGCTTGCGCGGGAACCCCGCGGTCATCACCACGATGTCGGAATTGGCCGTGTCCTGGTAATCGTTCGTTCCCTTGATTTTGACGTCGTAGCCTTCAATGGGGCCCGCCTCCAGCAAATCCAGGCATTTGCCCTGCGGCACGCCCTCCAGGATGTCGATCACCACCACGTCGGCCAGTTGCTTGTCCACAATGCGGTGCGCAAGCGTCGCGCCCACGTTCCCTGCCCCGATCACGGTTACTTTTTTGCGCATGAGGTCCCCCCCCCTTGAATTGAATCATTTGTTCATCGGATCATCGATCCATTGCAAAACCTTTCAGCATTTACCTCCGCCGGTACTGGTCGACGGCTCATAGCTGGCAGCCTTAAATGACTCAATGACCCGATGACCCGATGATCCGATCCATGTTTTCAATGATGGCGCTGGCGAACCCGCTGGTGCCGAGCGTCTGCACATCCTTGATGCCTTCCATTTGCATCAGTCGTTCCAGGTCGTAGGTCACGCGGTGCTGCGCGATGGTGGCGGCGAGGGCATCCTCAATCAGCGTGCCGACTTCCGGCCAGCCCATAAACTCAAACATCAACGCGCCGGAGCGAATGACCGCGCCGGGATTGATCATGTCCTTGTCGGCATATTTCGGAGCGGTGCCGTGCGTGGCCTCGAACACCCCAAAGCCGTCGCCGATGTTGGCGCCCGGCGCCAAGCCCAGCCCGCCGATCTGCGCGGCGCAAGCGTCCGAAAGGTAATCACCATTCAGGTTCGGCGTGACGACCACCTGGTATTCATCCGCGCGCGTCAGGATTTGTTGCAGCATGGAATCCGCAATGCGGTCGTTCACCAGAATCTTGTTTTTCCATTGCCCCTTGCCGTGCGTCGCATAAATCGCATCGAGGCAGTCCTTCACTTCTTTGGCGACATGCTGCCGGAAGGCATCATTGGCCATCTCCAAGCCTGGTTCCACCAATGCCGCGTTGGCTTCCACTGAGAGGTTCGGATCTTTGTCCTTATTGCCCAAAATCCAGCTCTCACGCTCGGTCACGATTTGGGCGCGAAATTCATCCTTGGCCAATTCGTAACCCCAATCGCGGAACGAGCCTTCGGTGAACTTCATGATGTTGCCTTTGTGGACCAGGGTCACGGTTTTCAAGCCCTTGGCGATGGCATACTGCAACGCGCGCCGAGCCAGCCGCTTGGTCCCCGTAATCGACATCGGTTTGATCCCCACACCGGAGTCAAGCCGCACCTGCTTCTTGTTCTTGTCTTCCGTCAACAGGGCATTTACAAATTCGATGAGACGCTTCGCCTGGGCGGTCCCTTCGCGCCACTCGATGCCGGCATAGACGTCCTCGGTGTTCTCGCGGAAGATGATGATGTTCATGCGCTCGGGGCGCCGCACGGGCGACGGCACGCCCGGGATGTACTTTACCGGCCGCCAGCAGGCGTAGAGATTCAACAGTTGCCGCAGCGCCACGTTCAGGCTGCGAATGCCGCCGCCTACCGGAGTGGTGAGCGGCCCCTTGATGGCAATGCGGAATTCTCTGATGGCATCGAGCGTGCCCTGCGGCAGCCACTCCCCGAACCGGCGAAAGGCTTTTTCCCCCGCAAAAACCTCGTACCAAACAATGCGGCGCTTGCCGCCGAAAACCTTCTCCACCGCCGCGTCAAAAACCCGTTGCGAAGCTTTCCAGATGTCCCGGCCTGTCCCGTCTCCTTCGATGTAGGGAATCACCGGCATATCAGGAATCACAAACCCGCCATCCACGTAACGGATAGATTGTCCTTCCGGCGGGACAGGGTTCCCGTTATAGGCTGTCATGGGCAAAATAACCCTCCGTTGTTCGATTTCTTATCATTTAGCAATTGAGTCGCCAGACTTTACTACCGATTCATCCACAATAGTACACCCAGCAACGAGGAGACAAGTGGATTCGGTCGGCCGGGTGCGCGACGGGCGGAGGTTTTGCCCCCGAATGTCCTCTCACGTCGTGCGGTCGATAACCGATAGGGGGAAGTGTGGCGGGCGCGGCGGCGGCCTCCCCCCGTCCCGAGCGATGCGGACCATCAAGTGGGGCCGACGCGCAACGTGCCGTTTTCTTTGGACTGCGGCCGCGAAGCTGCCGCTTTTGCCTTTAGACGTTGCGGGTGCACGACGCTGGAGTGAGCCGTCTTCCGGCAGGATTTGTCGTTCCGCGGAAAGGGCGAAAGCGGCAGCTTCGCGGCCGCACTCCAAAAGCGCTTCGCGCCGAGGAATGGGCCTACCGATGAGTGACCGGGAGATGCAACGTCTCCGCTCCAACAAGAGCTGGTGGGCGTCTCTCAGCACTCCTCCGCGGCGTTTCGTCGTTTTGCCTTCATCACCCCGTGAACGCCGGGCGTGGCAAGAGCGGCGACAGGGGCGCGATGATAATCCTCGGCCCAGGGCTCGGCGAAGCGGAATTCGCGATCCGGCCCAGAGCCGCGGACGAGCGCTGAGAGGCGCGCACGTCCTCGCTACCCAACCTCCGGGCTACCTGCTAAAAGCAAAGGACGACACGTTCCCGGGCACACCCTTACGGCAGCGTTCCGTCCAGCATCTGATCGGACAGATGCTGCACATCCTTCGGGAGCTGCCAGAATTCGAAGTCCACAAAGACCAGCGGCTGTACCCCCCTGTCCCCCGGAATTTTGAAATCGACCTGAATCCGTATGAACCACTTCCGAGTCACGCTTTCGAGGGGCACACTGAACAAGAGCTCTTTGCCGGGCTTGACCTCTGCACCAATGGCAAAATCGCCGGGGAGAGCGTAGCCCGGCGGCTTATCCAGCTTAGCGTTGGCCAATATCTTCGCTGCCGGGGCCCCAGGCGGCAGGGGCGTGGAGTAAATTGACGTGACGACAGGAACTACGTCATGAACTAAGAGTGTCCCTTCGTTCTTGTTCGGCTCGTCCAACGTTTCCAAAGTCTCCACCCAGATTGAGTACCGGCAGTTGTTCCTCAGAGCCAGCCAAAGACCATGCTCGCTCTCCGTCGGGAACACGGGAATCCTTTTCCCCATCTTCCGATAGGCGATGTCAATCCAGGGGCGGCTGTTGTCAATGACGAAACCACTTTCCTGTCCTGGCGCCGCCAACGAACTTGCCGAAAGCAGAAGAACCATACCGACCCACAGAGAAAGAAGAATTTTCATGGGAGCCACCTAAATAGTCCTGTTCGCTTGCTCCAATTAACGCTCCCTGGGTGAAACGGTGTGACATGATACAGCCCGGGAGCCGCGAGAAATTGGTCAATTCCTTGTTGAACCTGCGCTGCGCCCCACATCGGTTGCCATATCGTAGAGGACCCAAATGTCAACCCGTTAGGATAGGCCCCCGAGCCCTCGGCAATGGCCGCACTTACTCCAAAGGCTTTGGATTCGGTTGCGTAGCTCGTCGGCTTCATCGCACTGTCGAATCCCGATGAGACCCAGTCTGAAGCATCCGCAACATGCGAACCCTCGTGTGCCGAGGTAACGGCCAGCGCCGCACTCCCTGCATCGTCATTAAAAGTCTTTGTGTTAAACGTGACGGAGATGTTCTGGCCGTTGGGGTTGTCTGCTGTCACCGCCGATGTTCCCTTTTCCATGGTTTCCGCCCCCTCTCCAGAGGGTAAGTCTCCCACCTGAATCGTGACACCGTTATCCACGCCTCTTCCACCGTAAGCGTCGATCGCTCTTTGGGAATTTAAGTACTCTGCCGAGAGCGAACCGTACTCATTTTTGATATTGTTGGCTGCGTTTTGCGCGTCCGTAAGCGACTGAGCAAACGAGTCGCACTGGCTATCAGTCATCGAAGAACCGCAGATGTATAGACCCGTCGGATCGGTCAGCGTTGTGGGGTTGTTCCTCACGTAGGCGTACATGTTCCAGGTCTGCGGGTCGTCAAGGTGGACGACCTTCACACCCCCGGGGTCGGGGCTGAGCCAGCGGCCGCTGGGGGAGTAGTGGCGGGCCAGGGTATTGTACTGGTCGGTTTCGGGGTCGTAGTCGGGGAGTTGGGCGAATTCCTGGTGCATGCCCAGGTTGGGGAGCGCGTAGCCGGTCCAGAACTCGCCGAAGGGGTAGTACAACTTCTCGTTCACGAGGTTCCCCGTGCAGTCGGTCGCCGTCGTGGCCGAGCCGATTTCGTCCGGATGGTCGAAGATCATTCCGCCACAATAATACTCCGCCAGGAGGCGGCCGTTAAAGGGCACAAAACTCCGCGAGTTCGAGTCGCCCGTGTAGCGCAGCAGCAGGTTGCCCCCCGCCCCCTTCATAGATGCGCCACCCGCGTCTGCCCCTCATGCCACCCTAAACTCAGTCAAGTCTTCGGGCCAGAGAATCGTGTATCTACCCCCCTGGGCCACTCGATAGGCTATACGAACGGTCGCCCACGCCGGCCCCCTCTCAAGTATCCGCCTCACTGCTTCAAAGGTCGCAGTGGGATCGTCTGTGAGGAGGAAAATATTCATCTCCCCGGAACCGAGGTCGTGACCGTCGACCTCGCTCCCTCCCATCAATTCTTCCCTAAGGAGATCCTCGGTCTGGATCACCTGGTCGTAGTCCCCGGTCGGCGACTCTATTGGCCATCGCAACACGAGCTGGTATCTCATGGTCAGTAAGGCGGCGGCTTTTGTCCTTTAAGTACCTGCTTTTCCACGTAGAACGCTTGACGCGACTGCTACCTGCTGGGTCGAGCGGTGGGCCGAAAGTAGTCCCACAGGAGGAGCAACAAGATAGCTAGACCACAGGCGTCGGCTCCGATCACAACAAGCCTCATCACTGGGGCCCGCAATCCACAAAGAGTAATGGTCAGCGCCGCAGCAGTTATCATTATTGCTAGCGCCATCTGAAGTCCTCTCAGCCCAAGCTGCTGCTCTTCCTTCGCTTGCCAGGTCAGGGGCAAAGGGAGAAAGAATGTGTAATAAGCAGTTCCATTCCATAGCCCGACTGCAACGGCCACCATGGTAAGCAGCAAACACGCCCAGATGACGATCTTCATAACCACCCTCCCTGGGATCATCCTTAGGGGACCTTCTTCGGGTCCTTCTTGTCGGAAACACGATCAGAAACCTCGGCGGCGCCGTCCACCAGATGTAGCGCACGCCCAATGAGCTTTTCTCCAACAATCTCCTCCCCTACACCCGCAACTCCATATATGAGGCCGATGTATTTCGCCGGATGAGCTTCCCCATCCATCTCCACTTGCCCCCAAAACCCATGTGCGTTCTGAGTCGCGATGGCGTTCTCATAGTTCAGCAAGTGCTGGTCGCCAAACTGCTGTTTAGCCTGTTGTGTAGCTTGAGTGCTGTCCATCAGGTTCATTTCCGACTTATGAGAAACATTGCCGTTTTCGTCGGTAGTCGTCGAACTGCTGTGGCTCTCAGCTCGCTCAAGAGTTCCTTCGTTACCGAATTGGTAAGTAGTCTTGGTTGTGGTGGTCGTTGTGGCTTTCACCGTGCCATCGTCGTTGTACTGGTTCTGTGTGGTCGTGGTCGTCACGTCCACGTACCTTTCCCCATTCACCCCACCGTACTCATTGCATGTTGTACCGCTCTGGTGGCATTTATAGCCTCCGCTGTCTCCAGCATCGCTCCAGGCGTCTAGGCCTGTTGGATCTGTGAGACTCATGGGATTGTTCCGAACATAAGCGTACATATTCCAAGTCTGGGGGTCCTCGAGGTGGACGGCCTTCAAACCTCCGGGGTCCGGGCTGAGCCAGCGGCCGCTGGGGGAGTAGTGGCGGTTGGCGGTATTGTACTGGTCGGTTTCGGGGTCGTAGTCGGGGAGTTGGGCGAATTCCTGGTGCAGGCCCAGGTTGGGGAGGGCGTAGCCGGTCCAAAACTCGCCGAAGGGGTAGTACAACTTCTCGTTCACGAGGTTCCCCGTGCAGTCGGTCGCCGTCGTGGCCGAGCCGATTTCGTCCGGGTGGTCGAAGATCATGCCGCCACAATAATACTCCGCCAGGAGGCGTCCGTTAAAGGGCACAAAGCTGCGCGAGTTCGAGTCCCCCGTGTAGCGCAGCAGCAGGTTCCCCCCCGCCCCATAAGCCTCGTCGGTGGTGCTGCTCGGGGTCATATCCTCGACGCGCTGCCCCAAGGCGTTGTAGGTGTTTATGGAGCGCCTAGCCTGATCCCCACGAAATCGCCGGGCTGCGCTCGCTGGCTTACTTGGCAGGCTCGACAGAAGAGATTTCGCTGATGACGAAGCGGAACATAGCTCCGTCGGGTCCATAGGGACCGTCTTTGCTGTCGAACATTCCACTAAGTCTTACGCGTGCCTTTTTACCATGCTTTAGGAACTTCCGAAGCTGCTTTCCGTTCCGCAGGGACTCCCACTCGGGAGGTAGCACGGCCTGGGTCCTAAGATTCACGCCCTCTCTTGCGGGACAGGAAGGGCCGTATAGCGCTAGAGAGTGTTCGCCCGGGGACAGAACCCCCTCTACTGACAGCACCTTGTTGTCATACTCAGCCGGCGATGCAACCACGTCGCAGAGATTGGCCGCAACTGGCTTCGGGCCCACTTGAGCTGAGACGGCAGCTTGCAATATAATTGCTACGATAACACTCCGCATTAGCGAACTCGTTCGAATACTAATCATCGGGCACTCCCGTGGGGAATTTCCTTGGGTCGAAGACTGGCTGATACATGACATCTCCGTAATTTGCTCGGATATAGTCCCAAATTTTCTGGGTTTCCTTTGGCCCGAAGCCATGCTCATGGTTCACCTCTGCCCCTGCTTTATACGCATTGAATTCTGTCTGGCCATGGGTAATGCTGAGATCCTCATCGTACGCTCCATAGGCAGGATCGTAGGAGTTCAGGAATTTCAAGTCATCTCCTACGTGGGTTCCTTCGTGCGTCTGCGTCTCTTCGCTTCCAGCCCTGCCGAAGTCGAGCGTCACTTGGACATTCGGATTACCGGGCGTGCTCCCTGAAGGGTCGACGGAACCACTGATCCTCTGGCTGGTGAGATCCGCAAAGCCCACGTGCACTCCATTCGCTTCTCCTTTATCTCCATATGCTGCGGCTGCTGCCCTCACACCATCCTTCTTCGAGTTGAGATCTTTCTCACGCCGGGTCTCGAACTTGCTTGCCGCTTTGTCCCATTTCTTCTGGCACTTCGATTTGTCGCCACAGCCAGAGTTATTCAACTCATAGAGCCCGGTGGGATCGGTGAAGGTGGTTGGATTGTTCCGCACATACGCGTACATGTTCCAGGTCTGGGGGTCGTCAAGCTTTACGACCTTCTCCCCACCGGGGTCGGGGCTCATCCAGCGGCCGCTGGGGGAGTAGTGGCGGTTGGCGGTGTTGTACTGGTCGGTTTCGGGGTCGTAGTCGGGGAGTTGGGCGAACACCGGGTGCATCCCCGCGCTCGCGGTTCCCCCGAACCCCGTCCAGAATTCGCCAAAGGGGTAATACAGCCGTTCCTGGACAACATTCCCCGCACAATCCGTGGCCGTGGTGGCCGAGCCGATTTCGTCCGGGTGGTCGAAAATCATGCCGCCACAATAATACTCCGCCAGGAGGCGTCCGTTAAAGGGCACAAAGCTGCGGCTGTTGGAGTCGCCCGTGTAGCGTGCCAGCAGCGAGCCGTCCGCCCCATAGGCCCCGTCCGTGGTGCTCGTCGGGGTGGGTGAGGGTGTGCCCCCCTACAGCCGGTGCGCTGCACCGCCAACCCTCTGCCGCTGGCACCAAGGCAGGTTCAGCCCAGGAACGGCAGCCAAGAACAAGCGGCACGCCTGGCGCTCTGCACCACCCAGTCGTCGCTTAGGGAGCACGTAGGAGGCCCACCATTTTATTCTGGGACAGGGACAACATACACATTCAATTCTGGCGCCTTTGACGGAGCGACGACATAGATCTTGTCGCTGAGCCGGTAGATCAACGGGTTGCCCTTTTGGTAGTACCAGTAATGGTCCTTGTCAGTCTCGCTTCTGTCGACAAGACTTATGGTCTTCTCCCGCCAGATAACTGATGGGGTGTCCGTCCTGAGCAGCAAGAACTCTGAAGACTCGGTCTTGTCCCAGCCGCCCCCCCGTTCGCGGGTCACGAGGCAGAGCGCCCCCGCGTATTCAGGATCATCACCGATACCGTATTGGAACAAGGTGCAGGGCAGATTCAAAGCGTGCGCCTCGTGGTCGTGGTAGCTGATCGCGCTTCCATGGTCCCACCTGCCAAAGTACGCAATTAGTTTTTCTTTTCCAAGCACGTCCGCCCCATAAGTTGTCTCTTGCGTGGTGCCCCAGAACTCCTCTCCGGTCGACTTGCCCTCCTCGGTGTATTCGACCCAGCCGTGCACCCTGACATCCCTCTTTGGCATCCAAATCCGTTTGCTGACTGGTGACCAGAGCAAACCCTCCGACGAATCTTTCCAGAGGTTTTCAGTTATGTCGTTGGAAACGACTCCCAGATTCGCCGGATCGACACGGACAAAACGGATCCCTTTGCTATGACCCCGCGGTATGGCGAAGCTGAGCCAACCCTGGCTGTCAAATCCCCCAAAGACCTCACCGCGCTGTCCGTTGGGGAAGCCTGGGTCGAGGTGAACGAACGGCAGAGATGTAGACCGGCGCAGTTCGGTCAAATCCTTCGTCGAAATAAGCAGTAGCAGGCAAGGATCATGGATCTCGGCATAGGCGAGCATCTGTCCGTCCGCCGACAAGTACAGCCCTTCGGCAGCCCGGGCTCCGTGCACCTCAGGAACCGAAATTGTGGCGTGGCGAAGCTCCTTGTGCGCGTTCAGATCATAGGCCAACACCTCAAGCTGGTTTGAATGCCGCAGCCACGTGGGGGAGCGATAGGCGACATACAGCACCCCGTTCCCCCCAGCCACTAACGGGATGGCAAGGGAGGGGTTTGCGTCGCGCAAGGGAATTCTGTACTCGCTTTGCCCCCAGCAAACACTCGCGGCCAACAAAATAAGCGGAATTGTCGGTTTGATTCTCATGGTAGTGCTTCGCTCCTCTGTACCGCAGGGGAATGCGTGTCAGCAGGGGAATGGCGAGGGGAATGGTCAGGACCCATTTCTCGGTCGCCAGGATAAATCATACCGCCAACATCTACTCGCCTTACTCTGCCCATAACCGAATGCTATTGCTTCTTCCCGCATAGTAAAATGGTCCCTAAGATCATTTCCCCTCGTTCACGAGGTTCCCCGTGCAGGCGGTCGCCGTCGTGGCCGAGCCGATTTCGTCCGGATGGTCGAAGATCATGCCGCCACAATAATACTCCGCCAGGAGGCGTCCGTTAAAGGGAATGAAGCTCCGCGAGTTCGAGTCCCCCGTGTAGCGCAGCAGCAGGTTCCCCCCCCCCGCCCCCGCGCCCTCCACCACGGACCGCATGACTCGATTATTCAACCGGTGCCTCATTCCACCCCGGCAGGTGCATCCCTGTCCCAGCGTCAGTTTTGACGCCCTACATCCGAGGTAAGAGCCGTATGCGTTAGTAGCGCCCGTACAGATCCGCGCGGGGGGCGGCCAGAAATGACCGTCCCTACCGCGACCCATTTCCCCTGTAATTGAATGCGGGCTTTGCCGAGCCCTTTTCCAGACATTAGTCTTTAATGGCGACACCGGGGTTTGCGGGGTCTTCGAGATGTAGGCCCATAGCTTCTATGGTGATTATCACATCTTTCGACTTGGCGGACTTATTCACGGAGCCCACCGAAAAACGGAACTGCCAGTAACCGTCAGGAAGGACAGATGGTTCCAGTTTGTCCATATAGTCATTGGGCACTGGTCCGGCAGGGTCGAACTGGACGGATCTAACATCAGTGAATACCAGCAGTCCATTAACGATGTTCTCGTCGTTATAGTACTCCCATCGCCCGGACGCGCTCCTGACTCGGGATATCTCGTCCACCTGGATCAGAATGCGATTTCCCCAACCGTCGATCGTGATCGACTTACATGCCCTGTCCCCCAAATATATCGTCTTTAGAAATTCGTTCGGAAGCATCAGTCGACTCCTAGTAATTCATAGGCCAGTGTGCGGCCTGCGTATTAGGCTTCACTACCGTGCCGTTGGGGCTGATTGAGGGTCCCTGTCCAGCCTTCCCCGGACCCGTTCCTTGCAGGTGCCCGTGACCATGTGCCGTGGGGTCGCCCCCATGCCCATTAGGCTTTAGGCGTTGATAATTTGATCCGTTGGGGTAGGTTGTGTCTGTGTCAGCACCGCCCTGCCCAGCAGATATGGTACTTCCCCCTTCTGGCTCTATCATTGCATTGCCCTTTGGGTCAACAACAAATCTTCCTACTTCTTGGCCTGTGTTCGGATCTATAGTTGGTCCGGGGGCACGGCCTTGCGGTGGATCAGTCGCCGGGGTCTCGCCGCCTTCTTCAACAGCACCCAATGCCATGATGCCAAGTGTAATGACATCCGCTCCAACAGCTTGGCCCAGATTGGTAATCCGAAACGTGGGAAGCATTTCCAACCGGGAATTTGGCGCCCCTGAGGAGGGAGCCGTTTCATTATGTATTGCCGCGAACGTGTTGTAGGTCGCAGGAAGAGCGTTGGCTAGCCCCTTACCTGCCCCGACAAGTTCTTGCCCCAAGAACCGGGCAGAAGCCTTAATCTCGTCCCAGCAGCAGTGCCCATCGGGGTCCGTACCGTTCAGTGGGTTGTTCCGAAGATAAGCATACAGATTTAGCGTCTGGGGATCGTCGAACTTCGCGTATGGCACCGGCTCGGGTTCAGCGCTCCAGTCGGGGGACATCCACCTGCCGCTCGGTGAGTAGTGGCGGGCGAGGGTATTGTACTGGTCGGTTTCGGGGTCGTAGTCGGGGAGTTGGGCGAATTCCTGGTGCATGCCCAGGTTGGGGAGGGCGTAGCCGGTCCAAAACTCGCCGAAGGGGTAGTACAACTTCTCGTTCACTGTGTTCCCCGTGCAGTCGGTCGCCGTGGTGGCCGAGCCGATTTCGTCCGGGTGGTCGAAAATCATGCCGCCACAATAATACTCCGCCAGCAGGCGTCCGTTAAAGGGAATGAAGCTGCGCGAGTTCGAGTCGCCCGTGTAGCGTACCAGCAGGTCCCCCCCCGCCCCGTAAGCCTCGTCCGTGGTGCTCGTCCGGGGTCATATCCTCCACGCGCTGTCCATTGGAATCGGGCCATTGGGTCATCGGGTCATCGAGCCATTGGCAAATCGAGTGATCCGATGATCAAGTGATCGGGTGATTTTCGAGCTTCGAATCCCGAGTTTCGATCTGCGATTGGTGATTGAGGCATGAGATCATCGGCCCGCCGGCGTTTCGGCTGATGGGGCCATTATAAACCCTGGGGTGACACAAATTCCCTCATCCTCTCACGCCGTGCGGTCGATAACCGATAGGGGGAAGTGTGGCGGGTGCGGCGGCGACGGCCTCCCCCCGTCCCGAGCGATGCGGACCATCAAGTGGGGCCGACGCGCAACGCGCCGTTTTCTTTGGACTGCGGCCGCGAAGCTGCCGCTTTTGCCTTTAGACCTTGCGGGTGCATGACGCTGGAGTGAGCCGTCTTCTGGCAAGATTGGTCGTTCCGCGGAAAGGGCGAAAGCGGCAGCTTCGCGGCCGCACTCCAAAAGCGCTTCGCGCCGAGGAAAAGGCCTGCCGATGAGTGACCGGGAGATGCAACGTCTCCGCTCCGACAAGGGCCGGTAGCGCGTCTCTCAGCCGGTAGCGTGGAGGTGTGCGCCTCTCCCCACTCCTCTGCGGCCCTCCTCCTCCGCGGCCTTTGGTCGTTTCGCCTTCATCAACCCGTGCACGCCGGGCGTGGCAGGAGCGGCGACAGGGGCGCCATGATAATCCTCGGCCCAGGGCTCGGCGAAGCGGCATTCGCGATCCGGCCCAGAGCCGCGGACGAGCGCTGAGACGCGCGCGCGTCCTCGCTGCCCAACCTCCGGGCTACCCGCTTTTACGCCAAGCATCCGAGGTGAGAGCCGTATGCGTTAGTAGCGCCCGTACATATCCGCGCGGGGGGCTGCCAGAAATGACCGTCCCTACTGCGACCCATTTCCCCCCCGTTCATTTTTGCGAGGGCCACCGGACCTCGTAGCATGGAAGCAGATTCTTGGGCTGAGGGAGCTTGATCTCGTCGCCTGACAGTTTGAGAAACCTAGATGGCCTCAGGTCTGGATCATGCGCTGCCACATCCCCAATTCGGCTTAGACTTGAAAAGGACTCGTCACACGCTGGCTCCCTGCTCGCAAAGAACTCCTTTTCAGAAGGGTCTCTCTTCGCGAAAACTATGGGATCAGATTTGTCTTGAGGGAAGTAGAGGAACCGCAATTTGATGAATTTCGGCGGCATGGACTCTTTTCCTGATGGGCCACGCATCAGGGCAAGAAAATCTCGAATACTTGGGACATCTCCTATCGACCCGTAATTCGACCACCTGTCGACAAACCCCACGAAGACGACGTTGATCCTTCGCCTCTCGCCCCTTATCTGCGCAATACTAAGCAGTGCAAAAAGAAATACACTGGTCGCTGACAGAATTCGTGTCGTCGTGCTCACATTTATCATGGAAGTGCCTTTACGCTTGTTATCTGCTCTGTGTTCATAATGTTCCTGGCCGCTTCGCGCTCATCTGCTGTAGCAAATGGGCTCAGGGACATGCTTGGAATCGGAGTGGCGTAGGTTCCAGTCACTTGGTAGCGCGAGTTCGTTCCATTGAGCTGGAGCACGTATGACTGTCCTCTTACCATAGTTCCTCTATCAGAAGTGATTTGGCTTCCGCTAATAAGAGTGAAACCGGGGAACGGGTTGTCGTTGTGGGCATCTACCACAGAAGCTCCCCCCGCCGTTGCATACGCTTCCATCGCCTCATGCGCCACAGCAGTGCCCGGTGAAAGTCCTGCGCCTGCTAGTTGAGCTGTATCAGCAACATCGACAGTGTTGGTTCCTTTGCCGGTGCTTAGGCCGAACAAGACGTTACCATCTCCAGAAACAGCGGTGAGAGTAGCGTGTGTGTTGGTATCATTCAGCGCATTATAGAAAGCCTTCTCTGCATCGCTGAGCTTGCTCACATCGACGTTCCCAACCGGATGCCACTTGTCGTCATCACCGATCTCCACCTTGAACTGCCCGCCCTTACGGTCGTTTACTTGATCCGTGGCCGTGTCGCAGTCTTTGTCCACATCACAGTCGACGGCGATATCCCTCCCACTTGGATCGGTGAGGGCCAACGGATTATTCCGCGCATAGCTATAGAGATTTAGCTGCTGCGGATCACTGAGCCGATGCAACTCTAGATACAGGGGGTCTGGGGACAGCCACCGGCCGCTGGGGGAGTAGTGGCGGTTGGCGGTATTGTACTGGTCGGTTTCGGGGTCGTAGTCGGGGAGTTGGGCGAATTCCATGTGCATGCCCGCACTACCAGTCCCGGTCAAGAATTCGCCAAAGGGGAGAAATAGTCGTTCCTGGACAAGATTCCCTGCGCAATCCGTGGCCGTGGTGAGCGAGCCGATTTCGTCCGGGTGGTCGAAAATCATGCCACCGCAATAATACTCCGCCAGGATGGCACCGTTAAAGGGCACAAAGCTGCGCGAGTTCGAGTCCCCCGTGTAGCGGGCCAGCAGATTGCCCCCCGCCGTACGTTTCCGATGTTCAGAACGTGGCTGCGCTGATCGCGAGCCAGACACCAAACATCACCACCATCAGTACAGTGTCGAGTATCAGCCCGTTCGCTTTTGTTGCTTGCATTCGTCTGAACGCGTACTCCGTCGGCACCAAAAGCAGAAGTGCTAGCGCCGAGACCTTGAAAATCCAGAACACCTTGATCGCCGTGGATCTGGAGCCGTGGAAGAGGAGCACGCCCGCCACAAGGGCTAGATTCACTGCAACCAGGCACCGGATGATCAAAGACATAGCCTTCCATTTTTCCATGGCAGGATGCTCCTTTAAGGACCAACCTCGTCATAGGCTGGATCGCTCTTTTTGCCCACTGCCTTATCGATTCCGATTTCGACGAAATCGGCGGAGTGCTGTGCAAATCCGCCGACCGACCCAAAGGGGAATGCCCAATCAAAGTGCGCCGATTGAGCATCTCGATTCTCTAGATAGCTTATGTGAATGTCGGGACCATTCCTGTTCCCGCCCCTGTACTGATCGCCCTCGTGCCCGGAAAAGACGTCCAGTTTTTCGTTCGGTCCTCTCAGATTGGGCAGCAGTTGGCTGAACGAATGGCCCGGCAGGGCACTGATGGTCCCTTCGGCTTCGCAGTGGCCCAAACAGTTCGAGCTAAAGCTCGCTTGGAAGCCTGACAGGTTCCCGCTTCCATTCACAACCGTGGCAGATGTTCCCGAAGCAAACACGCCCTGATATGTCCCATCAACGTGGATGCCAGAGGTATCCATCGTCACGTTGTGGTCCTTGAAATTGCCATTTTTGTCTGATTGGATCGTTGTTGGAGTGAACTTCTTGTGGTCTTTATCCCAGGTTCCGACGTAGTCTTTGTTGCATGTCGCAGTGTCTTTTCCGCAACCTTTCTCCCAGAGATCCCTCCCTGTCGGATCGGTCAGACTCAAAGGGTTGTTCCGGACATAAGCGTACTTGTTAAGTGTCTGAGGATCTTCCTTATGTCCACCCATGGGGTCGGGGGAGAGCCAGCGGCCGCTGGGGGAGTAGTGGCGGTTGGCGGTGTTGTACTGGTCGGTTTCGGGGTCGTAGTCGGGGAGTTGGGCGAATTCCTGGTGCAGGCCCAGGTTGGGGAGGGCGTAGCCGGTCCAAAACTCGCCGAAGGGGTAGTACAACTTCTCGTTCACGAGGTTCCCCGTGCAGTCGGTCGCCGTCGTGGCCGAGCCGATTTCGTCCGGATGGTCGAAGATCATGCCGCCACAATAATACTCCGCCAGGAGGCGTCCGTTAAAGGGAATGAAGCTGCGCGAGTTCGAGTCCCCCGTGTAGCGCACCAGCAGGTTCCCCCCCGCGCCCGCCGACCGCCCTGGGTCATGTTCCGTGCGTCCTCCGGGACGGTAGCTCAGGGCTGCACCCTGTGCTAGCGCGCCAGCCCATTGCGAGTGCTTAACGAACCTCGATTCGTGCGCCCTCGAAGCTGGAGGGATCCATAACCTTGCGTGGTCCAGGTCGCGGCTTGCACTCGATATTTTGTTGTCCCGCGTGGCAGTCCTGTACTGAGTAATACTTTGGGCAGAGATCGCAGTGGAACCTGTCGGCGTCGCCTGTTGCTGACCACAGTTCAACCTCGTCAGGGGCAGATCTGTGGACGACGATTCGGCCTTGTTCTGCCCAAGGCAAGACTTGAACATCGACTGTGTCGGAAGAGTATCGGATCACAGCGAAGCCTTCGGATGCCCCTGTTGCGAAGGTACCGAAAGCTAAGAAGATGCTTCCTTGAGTAGAGGCGGTACAAACAATGGCGGCTTCGACGATGCGAAGGAGCCCCCCCTCCTTCATTAATCTCCCCATAGCATACCTCTTTTGTTCCTGACCTCTCTGGATAATAATTGTCGAGTTATATGTATCCCCGTCCCTGCCAGTCCGAGGATATTCAACGAATCTGACGGTCGTGCGCTCATCGAGAGTAAACCTCGCCTGGACGAGTGCCTGTCCAGGAATGATGGTACCGTCCGATGCCAATCGTGGGTTTTGGGGAACAAGAGTCCGATGGCCTTCCACGCAGCCTATGCTATGAGAGGGGACCGAAGACTGAGCACGCAAGAGCGAGTGCATGGCCACCGCTAACAGAGCGACAACTAACGAAGTTTTACAAAGCATATTAGCCCTCATGGGAGGAGCCCCGCAGGGGTTGGGAGTTGTGGTGTCGAGCGGGGATTAATCGTAGTCGTTGATTGATCGATGCCGTTGTAAATCTGCATGAATTTCTGGACTTTACCATCTACACCTTTAGAATGGTTGTACGCTCTATAAGTCCTTCCCGGATCGAAGTCGTAACGCTCCCCCTTGTCCTGCAATACTCCCAGCGCCCCCTCTATGTTGTGCTCTCTGTCTCTATTAGGGGGATTGCCGGAACTGGGCGAGAGCCCCATCGGATTGACCGGATTCAGGACCCCCAGGGTGCTTTCCTTTGCTGTGATCGCTGTTAGCAACTGAGTTGGATTTGGCCCCAAGGCCTCCGATGCGCCGGCTTGTTGTACAGCAGCAACAGTCGAAGCAATTGTGGAAAGTTGGCCACTGGTGAAGCCTGGGCCAGAAACATTTGCGGCCGTCGCCGTCGCAGAGGCAGATACGACGGCTCCTGTATCCGAATTGGAAATAGTAGTTAACTTGGTAGTAACCTTTACAGTTGTATCCCCCTGACTATCAGAAAAAGTCACGTTCTGGGTGATCTGTGTTACTGTCACCGTGCAACTCGCCTCATTCTGACCACCACACGATGCCAGTCCAGTTGGGTCTGTGAGTGTCATGGGGTTATTCCGCACATACGCGTACATATTCCACATTTGGGGGTCGTCGAGGTGGACAGCTTTAAACCCTGCGGGGTCGGGGCTGAGCCATCGGCCGCTGGGGGAGTAGTGGCGGTTGGCGGTATTGTACTGGTCGGTTTCGGGGTCGTAGTCGGGGAGTTGGGCGAACACCGGGTGCATGCCCGCGCTCGCGGTTCCCCCGAACCCCGTCCAGAATTCGCCAAAGGGGTAATACAGCCGTTCCTGGACAACATTCCCCGCACAATCCGTGGCCGTGGTGGCCGAGCCGATTTCGTCCGGATGGTCGAAGATCATGCCGCCACAATAATACTCCGCCAGGAGGCGTCCGTTAAAGGGAACAAAGCTGCGCGAGTTCGAGTCCCCCGTGTAGCGTAGCAGCAGGTTCCCCCCCGCCCCCACCTCGTTGCGATCAGCGGCATAGCGAGGTATTCATTGGCTAACGAATTCCGCCGCGGCTTTGCAAGGTTTCTCAGGAATAAACAAGTGACGGCCCCTCGGGTAGTAGTGCTGAAATGCGCACAACTCCGCTCCCCCCGCTCCTGCTGACACCACTTCTCTTGCTTCAGACCGGTTTACCCCGGCGCACTGGCTGGCCGCTAATCACCGGATTGGCGCAGTACAGTGCCTGCTCTGGGGCGAAAGCCTGACACGATAGCGGGGGCGTTGAACCAACCTTGTTGCAAACTCGGACATTATTTTGTATGTGCCATTTCCCCCGTTGCCCTCGTCCGCCAACCATCGGGACCCCTCTTTCGTCAACCGATATGCGTTTCGCACCGCTACAAAATCGCCGCGGGAGTCGCGATCGGCAAGCAACAACCATCCGCGGAGGCCATCCTCGGCATATACAGCGATGTAGAATTCCCCAGGTGTCAGGTTGCCTCCAGGTATGGAACCGACATAGTACCGTACCCAGGCGGAGCTGTCCGGCTTCAGTGCGAGCTCTTCCAAATCGTGTTGAATGAAGTCCGCAGCCACAAGACAGCCCAACGCATTTCTGAGGAACGGAGGGGCCTCCGCAGACTGCTGCGATTCGCCGGCCCGAACTGCTCCACCGCAAAGCAATAGTGAGATCAAAAGAATAACTCTCATTTTGCTACTCCTAAGGTCCATAGGTGTTGATCACCTTATATTCTGTCGTGCTGATGTATGGCCCGGCCTGCGTGTGGATGGGAAAACCCTGGTAATTGCTCGTATCACCCATCGACGTACGCATGTTCATCCGGATCGCACCATTGGTAGGATCGGCGCCTTGAGCATTCTGTACTGCGGCATTGATGGCGGCGTCCACCGACCGTTGAAAGTCTGGCCCTGACATCTTCACCGGTGCCATCCCTGCTCGACGATCAACCTTGTTTCCGTATGCCTCTTCACTATTGATGCGAACGTGTGCAATCTCTTCCCGGGCCGTCGATAGCGGCACGTTCTCCGACTTGGAATCTTTCATCCCTTGCGTTTCTGCGTTCACATGGCCTGCAATATTTGCCACCGTCTCCTTCCCGCCGTTGGGGTGGTATCCACTCTCCGACCCCCGGAAAGCCTCCTTGGCTTCCCCGCTCGGCGGCGTGGGTGGCGGCGGTGGGGGGGGCGGGGGCGGGTTCCAACCGTTGCCCTGAAGCCAACTCCCGAGATTATCCCAGAAGCCTTCGCCCGTCGGGTCGGTGAGTGTCGTGGGGTTATTCCTGACGTAGGCATACATATTCCAGGTCTGGGGATCATCAAAGTGGACGAACTTCAATCCGCCGGGGTCGGGGCTCATCCAACGCCCGCTGGGGGAGTAGTGGCGGGCCAGGGTATTGTACTGATCGGTTTCGGGGTCGTAGTCGGGGAGTTGGGCGAATTCCTGGTGCATGCCCAGGTTGGGGAGGGCGTAGCCGGTCCAAAACTCGCCGAAGGGGTAGTACAACTTCTCGTTCACGAGGTTCCCCGTGCAGTCGGTCGCCGTCGTGGCCGAGCCGATTTCGTCCGGGTGGTCGAAGATCATTCCGCCACAATAATACTCCGCCAGGAGGCGTCCGTTAAAGGGCACGAAGCTGCGGCTGTTGGAGTCGCCCGTGTAGCCTGCCAGCAGCGAGCCTGCCCAGAGCCGCGGACGAGCGCTGAGAGGCGCGCACGTCCTCGCTACCCAACCTCCGGGCTACCTGCCTAATATCTGACAACGCGGTATGGCACGGCCCCCCTCACCCGTCTCGCCTCGGCTGATGAAAACGCCTCGTCGAGCCACCCTCTCCCCCAAGGGGGCGAGGGGAGTTGGTAGCATGACTAAATCAATCAACTCTCCC
>Ga0326728_10001330_pt1 | contig 88278 bp, 86 predicted proteins | sample MB3enrmetagenome_FD_207602 | JGI IMG/M metagenome (GOLD analysis project Ga0326728, IMG submission 207602) | Lab enriched peat soil microbial communities from McLean, Ithaca, NY, United States - MB31MN | ecosystem: Environmental > Terrestrial > Soil > Wetlands > Peat | place: USA: New York...
TGGACGTTCTCGGCTTCATCGGTACCCACCGGGTGGCCGACGCACTGCGCGCCATACACCCCCGCCCTCATCGCCTGCGCTGCGTGCTCGGACTGGATGCCAAGAACCCGGCGGTTGTCCTGCCGGATGCCGACCTGGGCCAGGCGGTGCAAGAGTGCATCCGGGGCAGCCTGACTTACAACGGCCAGCGCTGTACCGCACTGAAGATCATCTTCGTCCATAGCAGCATCGCGGATAAATTCATCTCTTCCATGGCCGAGGGAATCGGGTTGCTGAAATGCGGCATGCCTTGGGACGAAGGAGTGGTCATCACGCCGCTGCCCGAGCCGGAGAAGCCGGCCTATCTGCAAGGACTGCTGAAAGACGCGCTCCGGCACGGCGCCAGGGTGGTGAATCCTGACGGAGGTGCCGTCAGCGGCTCGCTGGTCTACCCGGCACTGCTCTACCCGGTCTCTCCGGCCATGCGGGTCTATCACGAGGAACAGTTTGGGCCGGTAGTGCCGGTGGTCCCATTCGATGATATTACTGAAGTAATCAACTACGTGGTTGCATCGCCATACGGCCAGCAGGCCAGCATCTTCGGAAAGAACAGCAGCCAGTTGGCCGGGTTGGTGGATGCCCTGGTCAATCAGGTCTGCAGGATCAATATCAACAGCCAGTGCCAACGCAGCCCCGACAGCTTCCCCTTCAACGGCCGCAAGAACTCAGCAGAAGGGACCCAGTCGGTGGCCGACGCCTTGCGGATATTCTCCATCCGGATCGTGGTCGCGGCCAGGGAGACCGAGGTCAACCGGGAAATCATCAACGACATCGTGAGGGAACGAAAATCCGATTTTCTGACCACTGATTTCATTCTGTGATAATGGACTTTGACGGTAGTTGGTTGAAGATTATGTTTTGGGATAGCAAGGCGATAACAACACGGGTAAAAAATACTCGACAGGGAAGTGCTACATGATCAACAAAGAGCGTCTCTATGCCACATTCATGGAGCTTTGCAGCATAGATTCCGAACCAACCAGGGAGCGCCTGTTGGCGGACAGGCTGAAGGAACTCCTGTTGGGACTCGGTTTTACTGTTACGGAAGATGATACCGGGGAGAAAATAGGCGGCAACGCGGGGAATCTCATCGCCCGGTTGGCGGGCACCGGGCCGGGTGAGCCGCTCCTCTTCTCCTGCCACATGGATCGGGTTGTTCCGGGTGCCGGGGTTAAGCCGCGCATCGAGGGGGACTTTATTGTCAGCGACGGTTCGACCGTTCTTGGCGCCGACGATGCCGCCGGGCTGGCAGCCCTTTTGGAGGGGTTCACAACGCTCAGGGAGCAGCAGATATCCCACCCGCCGATCGAGTTGGTTTTGACTGTTGCCGAAGAAATGGCCCTGGTCGGCTCCACTCATTTCGACACCACGCAGGTTGCCGCCAGATCGGGGTTTGTGCTGGATGCGGGGGGACCGGCCGGTGAGATCGTTGTCCAAGCCCCGGAGCAGGTGAAGTTCAAGGCGGTTTTCCATGGCCGAAGCGCCCATGCGGGATTTGCCCCGGAACAGGGCGTGTCGGCCATCCAGATGGCCGGTGTTGCCATCAGCCGGATGCACCTGCTGCGGATCGATCCGGAAACGACCGCCAATATCGGCAGCATATCGGCCGCAGGACCGACCAATATCGTGCCGGAGCGCTGTGAGCTGGCGGGGGAAGCCCGCTCGCTGGACCCGGCAAAATTGCGGATTCAGATAGAGACGTTGACCGAAGCCATGCAGTCGGCGGCAGCAGAGTATGGTGGTGAGGTGGAAATAGTTGTGGTGCCGAGCTATCCGGCGTACAAACTGGAGGAAGATGTTGAACCGGTGCAGCGTGCCGTCCGGGCAGCCCGGCGGATTGGCGTGCCGGTCCGGTTCAAGTCCACCGGAGGCGGATCGGACGCCAACATCTTCAATAACAGGGGGATTCCGTCCGTGGTGCTGAGCTGCGGTTACGAAAAGGTCCATACCACGGGGGAACGAATACCGCTTGTTCAACTGGTTCTGCTGACGGAGTGGGTGCTGGCAATTGTCGATGATGACCTTGCCCGTTCGTGACCACAGCAGGAAGAGCAGCGGTTGCGGATAATTCCGGCTTCAAATCAAAGATGACATCAAGGCGGAGAGGATCGAGGCGACGAAAGCGTACAGGTAGTACGTTGAGAAGCCGAAGACGAGCCAACGACAATTTGCAAGGCAAATTGGACCGCGAAGGCGCCCCGCAAGGGGGAGGCCGAAGGCCTCGTCAAGATGCCGCTTTGATTTGGAATTGGAATAAGAACCCTACACAGCCATACCGAGAATCATATGCCTTCGCAAACACCACCCATCATCTGCAAGAACTGCGCGCTCATGCTCGCCCAACTCGTCTACCGACGGCACTGGTGGTTCCCTCTGGTACGGGAGCCGCTGGTGCTGGGGATGCGAATCCTTGCCGCATGTAACGGCATCGATGCCCGCAGGCATGCGGTGCGTAACCCGGAATGCAAAGGGTGTATTCGCTTCATGAAAGCCGAGTTGGAAGAGAAGTCCGCCACCTTCCGTTTTCTCAATAACCTGATCGGCGATTACTTCAGCAGCCTGCGCAATTCGCTTCTGACCCAGGCGGAGCTTGACGAGGCAAAGCGTTTTGCCAAGGAGGCCATGGAACAGGAGCGTGAAAACGGCCATGACATTCGGGAATAGGCATCAAGGTGATTGAACCCGGATGTTACATGGTGAGTTGACGCATGAAGGCATCTCCCAGAGCGCCGCTTGTCACTGAACCATACCTAAAGGAGCGTCTCACCCGATGAACGATGCACTTTTCGATTTCGATACCCCCATTGACCGCAACGCCACCAGCAGCGAGAAATGGGACAAGTACCAGGGGCGGGACATCATCCCGCTATGGGTGGCGGACATGGACTTCCGATCTCCGCCTGCGGTGATCACGGCTTTGCACGAGCGCATCGAGCACGGCGTGTTCGGCTACACCCATCCGCCGCAGGGGTTGGTGGAAGCGGTGTTGGATCACCTGGAACGTGATTTCGGCTGGCCGGTTCAGCCGGAATGGCTGGTCTGGCTGCCCGGCCTGGTGTGCGGCCTGAACGTGCTCAGCAGGGGTGTGGGGGAAGCAGGCGACGAGGTGATAACCTTCACCCCGATCTATCCCCCCTTCCTGTCGGCCCCGCCACTTTCGCAGCGCACCACCGTCAAGGTCCCCCTGCAACTGTACAACAACTGTTGGGTGGCGGACCTGGAGGCTCTGGAACGGGCAATTACGCCGCGTACCAAGTTGCTCTTGCTGTGCAGTCCGCACAATCCGGTGGGCCGGGCCTGGACCAAGGATGAGTTGCAGCAGTTTGCGGCTGTGGCCGAGCGTCACGACCTGGTGATCGGATCGGACGATATCCACGCCGGCCTGATACTGGACGAAGGGGCGCGGCATCTGCCGATTGCCTCCCTGTCGCCGGAAACGGCCCGTCGCACCATCACTTTGCTGGCCCCCAGCAAGACCTACAACATCCCCGGCCTGGGGTGCTCCTTTGCGGTGATCAGCGACCCCGCCCTTCGTCGCGGCTTTATCAAGGCCGCCGGCAGGATCGTGCCGCACGTCAACCTGCTCGGGTACACCGCCGCCGAAGCGGCTTACCGCCATGGTGAAGAATGGCGACAAGCCCTGCTTTCGTACCTTCGGGGCAACCGTGATCTGGTAGAAGAGTCCATAGGGAGAATACCCGGACTGACGACCTACCATGTGGAGGCAACGTACCTGGCCTGGATCGACACTCGCGCCGCCGGCATCGACAATCCGGGCCGCTTTTTCGAGGAGGCCGGCGTTGGGTTGTCCAATGGCGCCGATTTCGATGCGCCGGGATTTGTGCGGCTCAACTTCGGTTGTACGCGGGCTCTGCTGAAGGAAGCGCTGCAGCGGATGGAACAAGCTTTACGGCATCATTACCATGTTTCGTGAAGCGGGCGGAGACCATTACATAGGATGGATGCTTTCGCCACATTCGTAGTGATGCCATGATGCTGCGTACATTCATGGTGCGATCTCCGGTATAATAACAAAAAAGAGGCTGAGGGAATGATTCCCCCGGCGCGATAAGATGTTTTGTTATGATGTCCCGCGAGCCCCTCGAAGGGGAAGGTTTAGCCCGCTAAATGCCGCTGCCGTCCATATATCCGCTCTTGTTGATGCGGATCTTCTCGCTCTTGTCCACCTGGATCACCCGGCCATCCTGCACCACCAGGGTCACCGTGCCGAAGCGGATCGAGGTCAGCGCCTCACGCACAAGCTGCTCCAGTTCGCGGTTCCATGGTTCAGGGGTCGGGGCGGCCATCAGATCCCCTCGAAGAGCGGCGTGGAGAGGTAACGTTCGGCAGTGTCAGGCAGGATGGCCACAATGGTCTTGCCGGCAAATTCGTCCAGTTTGGCCAGCCTGACCGCAACGGCGGCGGCAGCGCCGCTGGAGATCCCCACCAGCAGCCCTTCTTCACGGGAAAGACGCTTGGCGAATTCGATGGCCTCGTTGCTCTCCACCTGTTCAACCCGGTCAACCACCGACAGGTCGAGGGTGTCGGGGATGAAACCGGCGCCGATGCCCTGGATCTTGTGGGGGGCAGGTTTCAATTCCTGGCCGGCCAGCTTCTGGCTGATGACCGGGCTCTCTTTCGGTTCCACCGCCACGGAGACGATCTTCTTGCCCTTGGTGTTCTTGATGTACCGGGAGATGCCGGTGATGGTGCCGCCGGTGCCGACGCCGGATACCACGACATCGACCGCGCCGTCCGTGTCGTTCCAGATCTCCGGGCCGGTGGTCTTCTCGTGGATCTCGGGGTTGGCCGGGTTCTTGAACTGCTGGGGGATGAAATATTTCTCGGGATCGGAAGCAGCGATCTCCTCGGCCTTGGCAATGGCCCCCTTCATCCCCTCCGCGCCCGGCGTCAGGATCAGGTTGGCGCCCAGGGCCGCCAACACCCTCCTGCGCTCGATGCTCATGGTCTCGGGCATGGTCAGGGTCAGCTTGTAGCCGCGTGCCGCCGCCACGTAGGCCAGGGCGATGCCGGTGTTGCCGCTGGTCGGCTCGATGATCTCCACACCCGGCTTGAGCACCCCGCGTTTCTCGGCGTCCCAGATCAGGTTGGCGCCGATGCGACATTTGACGGAATAGGCCGGGTTGCGCCCTTCGATCTTGACCAGGACCGTGGCCTTGGCCCCGTCAACGACATGGTTCAGTTTGATCAGTGGGGTATTGCCGATGGACTGGGAGTTGTCTGCGTAAATGTTCTTACTCATGTTTGCCTCCTTTTTGGTGTTTTGTTAGTTTATAGCCTATAGAAATACTAGATTAAAAGGACAAAAAAACTTAGATACTATAATTAACCACATTGGCCTGTTTGCTGCGTTCATCGGCACTTCGGCTGACCATGTCGGCCAGGGTCAGGTTGTCAAGAACCTGGGCCAGGGCCTTGTTGACATCGACCATCACCAGCCGGATGCCGCAGGTGGCCTCGTCATCGCATTCGTCACAGCGGGCGTAGTTGGTTTCGCTGAGACATTGCACCGGCGCCAGATCCCCCTCCAGTATCCGCACCACGTTGCCCAGGGTCACCTTTGAAGGGGGCATTGCCAGGTAGTAGCCGCCCCCCTTGCCGATCCTGCTCTGGAGGATACCCCCCTTGCGCAGCGACAGCAGAATGAACTCCAGGAACTTCTTGGGGATGTTCCCGGCCTGAGCAAGGTCGGAGATCAATACCGGCTGGGAACTGGGCTGGCCCGCCAGATGGTAGAGCGCCTTAAGGGCGTATTTGGTCTTTTTTGAAATCATATCTAGTAAAACTATAGATAAAATTAATCGGCGTGATTGTCAAGGATATTTTTGTCTTTTACACACCGTCTATGTGAGAAAGGTCATGAGAAGTGTATAAAATAGTTGTCCAGCGAGATGGTTCGCTGTTTTTTCGAGGTGTCTCCGAAAAGAGCAACAAAACCAGTTTGTGTGACAGGGTCCCAGCCTCCGGTTTTCCGGTTGGCCTCCATTTTGACGGATGCGCTTGTAGAAAGCAGAGAACATATATAATCTATATTTTTAATCGATAATTATCCCCTCTGCATAATCCTGTCAATAAAAAAATAAGATCGTTTCGTCTTTATCCCGGTAGAGCGGAGCCGCGTATTTATTCGATCCAACCGCCGCCCAGTACCCGCTCCCCGTCATAGAGCACGGCGGCCTGTCCCGGTGTCACTGAGGTCTGAGGCAGGTCAAAATGCACTTCAAAGCGGTTTTCCGGAAGCATGGCCACCCTGCATGGTGCCGGCTGGTGCCGGTAGCGAATGCGGCACATTGCGCGAAACCCGGCCGTTGCCGGGGCGGTATTCCAGGTTGCGCGGGCCGCGGTCAGCGATAAAGTCTCCAACTCTTTGCGCCCGCCGACCACCACCCGGTTCATGTCCGTATCGATGGTACGCACGTGTAGCGGATGCTTCCAGGCAATCCCCAGCCCTTTTCGCTGTCCGACCGTATAGCGGTGCACACCGGAGTGGCGACCGACAACGGTCCCGTCGCTGGTCACTATGTCGCCCGGCTTCCGGGCTACACCATGGCTCTCCAAAAAGTTCACGTAATCATTGTCAGGAATGAAGCAGATCTCCTGGCTCTCATGTTTCTGGGCCACGGGGAGATTGAATTCGGCAGCGAGCTTCCTGACATCGGTTTTTTCGAGCTTGCCGACTGGAAACACGATCCGCTGCAGCTGTTCCTGGGTCAGGGTAAAGAGAAAGTAGGACTGATCCTTGGTGGCATCACAGCCGGCCAGAAGCCATTTCTTGCCGTCCCCGTCCTCTGCAATGCGGGCATAATGGCCGGTTGCCAGCAGATCTGCCCCCATCTCGTTCGCCTTTTTCAGCAGCAGGTCGAATTTGATCAGATCGTTGCAGCGTATGCACGGGTTGGGGGTGCGACCGGCCTCATATTCCGCAATGAAGTACTCGATGACCAGTTCCTTGAACTCGGCCCGCATGTCGATCACTTCGAAGGGGATACCGAGTTTTTTGGCCACCCTTGCTGCATCCATAACATCATCGAGGGAACAGCAGGTTTTTATCCGGCATCCGGGTTCCCTGGGGACCGGGTCGTACAATTGCAACGACACCCCGGTGACCTCGTACCCCTGTTCCTTGAGAAGGGCCGCGCTGACCGACGAATCGACGCCGCCGCTCATGGCAACCACTACCCGCTTATTTATCGTGCCGGACTCTTTCATTCATCTCCTGTGCAAGCCGCGTTCATTGTGTTCCGGATTCTCCCGCTATCACTTTTGATGAAGCAAGTTAACACATTCAAGTGTAAAATCGCTTATAACAAACTACACAAATCTTGTCAAAAACATATCATAAAAAAATTACCACAAACATTAAGCATTATAAAAAGAAAAAAGGTTCCAGCGTCGTTGCTGTAACCCTTTGTTTTCACTAGCTGAGAAGTAGAGGTTCGAAGCCTTTGCTGCTCGGAACAGTTCGAGTCTTGCCGGAGTCATGACGGCAAACATATACGCAACATGTTTTTTTGTCGAGATAAACCGGCCCCCACTTCAGGGGTGGTGGGCGTGCTGTTTCCTTTGCAGCATCGTAAATCAAACATACCAAACTTGAAAATTGTTTTGTATGTAGAAACGGTCTGATATACTCTCTTGAGAAAACAAATTATAACTTCTTTGGGCCGGTAAGATCTTCACGATAGACCTGGTAAAACTGAAGGCATCACTGAGATTAGGATAACATGATGGGTAACGCCAAACGTTCTTCCCTGGAAAATATAATGAAACTTCATATTATAAATCTATTTGCGTCGCTTTTGTTGATGCTGCTGATATCTGTCGTTCCTGATACTGTTATGGCTGCTTCACCATCGTTCTCCGGCACTCTCCCCATATTAACAACCGGCACTATTCCCTCCAACACGTATATTGGCGGTGTTCAGTTTGATGTATCACTGCCATCAGGAATTACGGTGTCAAATGTTATTAACAATTCAGATTCAGGAAGCCTTATTGCGTTCAATCAGTCGTCCCCCACCTCGGCAAGGATTGCAATAGTAAATGTCAATCAAAACGTAACAAACCTGATTATCATGGTCCAGTGTAGCGGCAGTTTTAGCGGTTTGCTTTTGACTGATTTTGTCATCAGCAATGCTCAGGTAATTGATACTGGCGGCAACCAAATCTCCAGTGTTTCGCTAACATCATCCTACAATCCCGATGGGGATTTGAACGGCGATGGTCTGGTACAATCTGTCGATGCCTTACTGGCGTTGCGCCTTGCGGTTGGTCTTGACCCTCTATCGGCAAATGCCTTGATCCACGGCGATATGAATGGTGACGGCAAAATCACTTCGGCTGATGCCTTGCTGATCCTCCGTAAGGCGGTAGGATTATGAGTGCTTCACAAGAGGTCCACTTATATAAAAAGCAAAGGTCATTTTATGTTACCAATTGAAGATCAAAAGATTTATGGAATGTTTTATTCCCTACTTTTAAAATATCCTGAATTAGGGGGTAATTTTGAAAGGATGGGGGCATTTGCTACCCCAATGTGTGAACTGGATCAATTTTTTAATTTAGTCAAACCTATAAAAACAAACCATGACCTCATTCGTGTTGGTGGGCAAGTAGATGGCGGCTATTTAATACCAGACGATTTGGAAGGCATAAAAACCTGTTTTTCACCTGGTGTATCAGATACTGCGAATTTTGAATCCGAATTAACAAGTAGAGGAATCAAATGTTTTTTAGCTGATTATTCAGTTGATGCAGCGCCTGTCGTTAATCCTCTTTTTCATTTTGAAAAAAAATATTTGGGAACTACAAACGATTCCGTTTATATGACGCTAGAGGATTGGGTGAATAGGAGCGCCGCAAACCAAAGCGATTTCATATTGCAAATGGATATTGAAGGCAATGAATATTCTGTTATTGCCAGCACCGATGTTGAAACGCTTCGAAAATTTAGAATCATCGTTATTGAATTTCATGATTTACACCGCCTGTGCGACAAACAAGGCTTCGAAATTATAAACGATACCTTTAGAAAATTATCAGATGATTTCGACATCGTTCATATTCATCCAAACAATGTAATTAAACCGTTAAGTTATGGGAAATATGTAATACCTCCATTGTTGGAAATAACCTTTTTAAGGAAAGATAGAGTTTTGAACAAGCAACCCGCTACCGAATTTCCTCATAAATTAGATATGCAAAACGTTGATGGAGAGGACATTCCTCTTCCGGTATGCTGGTATATGTAATTCCTCTCAGTGAATTCAAACAGTATATTTAATTATTTCGCCATCATGTGTAGTCGTCGGCTTTTACGAACACCTGGGAATCCCCCTTCAGCCGCTCAAACGTTCGCACTAACGTTCACACTTTATCTTAGAACAAAAAAAGGGTTCCAGCGTCGTTGCTGTAACCCTTTGTTTTCATGGCGGAGAAGTAGGGATTCGAAGCCCAAACGACATGTTTTCGATGAAGAAAATAAAACATAATAAATCAACAAATTCAAAATGTTATCCGTTAGGTGCCAGCAGCCACTGTCCATCTGGAGTGGATATGAGTTTATATCAGTTGGTGAAAGTCTTGGTGAAAGTTTATTTGGCATTACAGCGCATCACAATTTGCAATATTGTGTTCCCTGACCACAACTTAACGACCTGTGGGCATGTCCCGTGGGTACATCGGACCTCCTAGCCAGGGGGGGTGAATGATGAGGGTCATGACATTCAAAAAAACATTGACAAACCAAATTTTGCCCGATATATTACCTATAATGTTTGTAGAAGTAATAGTTTTTACGAGATTTCAGTTATTCAAAAGCGGGTTTTGCCCATCAGGCTAGACGCTGGGGGAAGACTCGTATATAAAGGCTGACCGGTACACCGGAGGTCAAAGGATATTCCTTTGACCTCTTTTTGTTTGTACATGCTCAAAAACGAATAGGAAATTCAAGGTTGACTGGAAATACCAGAGACCGGCCGCGTTATTCGCGCCGGTCTTTTTTATGGAGGAACGCATGGGGCATCAGCCAACCATTATCCGCAGGAAGCAGGCTGACATTAATACTGACGCGCTCCTGAAAGTCACCGAAATACTCAAAACGGTAAACCATGGCTCAATTACGCTTATCGTCCAGAGCGGACGGATTTTCCAGATCAATAAAACCGAGAATTGCAAGCTGACAGTCTCAGGTTCTGACTGAGGCACACCACTTAAAGGAGAATGTATGTCCGGAAAAAAAGTAAAAACGATTGCCATCTATGGCAAAGGTGGCATCGGCAAATCAACGACCACGTCCAACATCAGCGCCGCGCTGGCCGCCTCAGGTCTCAAGGTAATGCAGATCGGCTGCGACCCCAAGAGCGACTCGACCACAACGTTGCGCGGTGGCGGGTATATCCCCACCATTCTCGATACATTGCGGGAAAAGAAAAACGTCAAGGCGAGCGAAGTTGTTTTTGAAGGTTTTGCCGGGATCTATTGCGTCGAGGCGGGCGGACCTGCCCCAGGTGTCGGGTGTGCCGGTCGCGGCATCATCACATCGGTGGAACTGTTGAAACAACTCCGTGTCTTCGAGGAACTGGATCTGGACATCGTGGTGTACGACGTTCTGGGCGATGTTGTCTGCGGCGGCTTCGCCGTACCGGTACGCGAAGGCATCGCAGACCACGTCTTTACTGTGTCGTCGTCGGACTTCATGGCCATCTACGCCGCCAACAACCTCTTCAAAGGCATCCAGAAATACTCGAACAATGGCGGTGCGTTGCTGGGCGGCGTCATCGCCAACTCCATGAACTCCCAGTACCACAGGGCCATCATCGACGATTTTGTCGAAAACACCAAAACCCAGGTGGTCGAGTACGTGCCCCGTTCGATTACCGTCACCCAGTCGGAGTTGCAGGGCAAAACCACCATCGAGGCCTTTCCCGATTCAGAACAGGCCAAGGTGTACAACAAGCTGGCGGAGAGGATCTTCAACCACACCGATTCCAAGGTGCCGGCACCGCTCAACGACAAGGAGTTGCACGACTGGGCTTTCAAATGGGCCGACACGCTCCTGGCCATCGAAACAGGCGAGGTGCGCAGCGAAGGCGCCAGTATCTGAAACGGCATTTTCAGGGTTTCAATAACATTCGTGAGGAGGCGGCATGGCCAGAATATTCAACAGTGTGACGGATTTGATCGGAGGGACGCCACTGTTGCGATTGCATCGGACTGCGGAAGACGCCGTGGCCGACGTCGTGGCAAAAGTGGAGTCCTTCAATCCGGGAGGCAGCGTCAAGGACCGCATCGGCTTCAGCATGATCAAGGATGCCGAGGAACGTGGGCTGCTGAAAAAGGATACCGTGATCATCGAGCCCACCAGCGGGAATACCGGTATTGCACTGGCGTTTGTGGCCGCCGCCAAGGGGTATAAGCTGATTCTGACCATGCCGGAAACCATGAGCGTTGAGCGGCGCAATCTGCTCAAGGCCTATGGTGCAGAACTCATCCTCACTCCGGGCGAGAAGGGCATGAAGGGGGCCATAGAGAAGGCCGAGGAACTGGCGGCCACGACACCCAATTCCTTCATTCCACAGCAGTTCAACAACCCGGCCAACCCCGAGATCCATCGAGCCACAACGGCCGAGGAGATCTGGAACGATACCGACGGCAAGGTGGACATAGTTGTTGGCGGAGTGGGTACCGGCGGCACCATTACCGGCGTTGGCGAGGCGCTCAAGGAGCGTAAACCAGGGGTCAAAGTGGTCGCCGTGGAGCCTTTCGACTCGCCGGTTCTGTCGGGAGGGCAGGCGGGGCTGCACAAGATCCAAGGGATCGGGGCCGGCTTTGTACCCGGTGTTCTCAACCGCAACATCATCGACGAGGTTTTCAAGGTCAAGAATGAGGAGGCATTCGAGATCAGCCGGCGACTTGCCCGCGAAGAAGGGCTTTTGGTGGGCATCTCATGCGGCGCCGCTGCCTTCGCGGCCATCCAGATAGCCAAACGTCCCGAGAACAAGGGCAAACTGATCGTCGTCGTGCTCCCCGATACCGGCGAGCGCTATCTCTCAACCGCCCTGTTTCAGCAGGAAGTCTAAATAGTATTCGCCATCGCCAGGAGGAAGTGGTTCATGAGTTCAATCCAAGGAAAACAGCTTGAGGGAATCATGTACGACAATAGCAAGCAATTCACTGCCATTGCCGTCAAGAGCACGTCGGGCGTGAATAAGGCATCCATATCTCTGGTGGACCGGTTATGGGCGCTCAACGACCGTCTCTTGGACTGGTACGGCATAATCTTCCTGATTGCAATCTGGGAGATCGGCCCTCGCCGGGGATGGATCGATTCTCAGTTTTTCCCCCCGCCGTCGCTCATTATCACTGAAGGAATAAATATGGCCGAGAAAGGCGAACTTCTGATTCAGATTACCTCCAGCCTGCAACGCCTGTTTCAAGGACTTGCAGCCGCCCTGGTGGTCGGTATCCCATTCGGCTTTATCCTGGGGGGATGGTTCCCCCGCCTGACTCATTTCCTGCGGCCGCTATTGAGACTGTTTGCGCAGCTTAACGCCTTCGCTCTCTTCCCGCTTTTTGTCCTGTTTTTCGGCATCGGGGAACTGGCAAAATTCGCCGTCATCTTCTGGTCGTGTCTCTGGCCCATCCTCTTCACCACCATCGCAGGAGTCCAGGGGGTCGATCCGCTGTACGTCAAGGTGGCTCGTTCCATGGGGAGCGGCAGACTGACAATCTTTGTCCGTGTGCTCTTTCCCGGCGCCCTGCCGTCTATCTTTACCGGTATCAGGCTCGGCGCCACGGTTGCCTTCCTGATGCTGATCGCTGCCGAGATGATCGGCGCTACGGCCGGTCTCGGATGGCTGGTGCTCAATTCACAGGTGAATTATGTTATTCCAAGGCTTTACCTTGCGGCAGCCATTATTGCCTTTCTTGGCATGAGCATGAACTACTTGATTCATTTCATTGAGACCAGCGTAATCAAATGGAAGGAAACCGTCGAAGTTTAGTTGCATCGGGAGGTATCCAGGTATGTCGCACGATAGGAAAAAACCAACATTCTCATTATTGCAGCACACCGACAAGCTATCCATCGTACTTTTTTTCGTGGTGTGGGAACTGCTCCCCAAGCTGGGCGGCATAGTTGAAACATTCATCGTTCCGCCATCGACGGTAGCACAGGTCCTGTATGAGATGGCAAAATCCGGCGAGTTATACCCCCATGTCAGCATCAGCCTGTTTCGGGCGGCAAGCGGTTTCGCGACTGCCGCCATCCTCGCCGTACCACTCGGGTTTCTACTGGGCGGAGGGTTCCGCACCTTCGAACGGCTGGTCAACGCCCCACTGCGGTTTCTCGGGCAGGTCAATCCTTTTTCCCTGTTTCCGCTCTTCATGCTGATTTTCGGCATCGGTGAGCTCTCCAAAGGTTCAATGATCTTCTGGGTATGTCTCTGGCCGATCCTGTTCAATACCATCAACGGAGTCAAGGCCATCGATCCGTTGCTGGTCAAATCGGCCCGCTCCATGGGGACAAGTGTCTTTACGCTTTTTTTCAAAGTCATCCTTCCGGCTGCCTCCCCAGGTATTTTCCATGGGCTCAAAATGGGTTGCGGCACGGCATTCTTCATGCTGATAGCGGCAGAGATGATCGGCGCCAGTTCCGGGCTGGGCTGGTTGGTCTGGAACGCCCAGATCAATTTCCAGATGCCGCAACTCTTTGCCGCGACTGTGCTCATCTCGGCCCTCGGTCTGTCCCTCAACCTTTCGTTCGGGGCGCTTGAAAGCAGGCTGGTGGGTTGGAAACAGAAGTCGGCCACAGATAATACTTAGGCGGAATCAAGCAGGTAACAATTGCAACCATGATTTAGTTTGACGGGAATCAAGGCAGCCAAAACGAGGTAACGTGGATGAAGATTTCGATCAAGGCCAGGCTGGTGGCGGGGGGCATGCTGTTGGCAGCAGTTGCCGGAACGGTTTACGGCGTCAAGACAGTTGCGGCTGAACCCAGGAAGGAGTTGTTCGAAATCAAGACCTGGACCAGGAAAGATTGCTCCCTGGCCCCCTGGTTGGTGACCGACAAGCTTGGTTACTTTGCCGATGAAGGGATCAAACTGGTTTACACCGGGGAGACCCAGGGACCGTTGCAGATACCGTCAATCGTCAAGGGTAACAATGATGTCGGTTCTGGGCACGCTAACCAGTACGGTGCAGCCATTGCCGGCGGAGCGCCGCTGATTGCCGTGGTACGAGGCGGTATCGAGCCGGCTCCCGGTTATGACCCCAGGTTCCGTCACATGTGGTGGTTCGTCAATCCCGGCAAGACCCTGGGTATTAAGACGTTTGCCGACCTAAAGAAGATGCCGGGCAAAATCAAAATTTCCACGCTCAACAAAGGGACCTGCACTGAACTGCTCAACCAGAAAATATCCGAGAGATACGGCATTCCCAGGGATAAGTTCGAATGGGTCACCATGCCGGACATCCAGGCCATCCAGGCGCTCAAGCAGGGACTGATCCATGTATCGGCGGTACATCCCCCTTTTTACAAGGGCATGCAGGATGCCGGTGCGCTCAAGATCGCCGATTCCTCGGAAGCCGGCCTCGGCTCTTCGGCCGGGCTTTCCTTCTATTGGTTCCGCAAGGACTTTGTTCAGAAGTATCCCAAAGAAGTGGCCGGCTTTGTGCGGGCTATCAAGAAAGGGCAGCGCTGGGCCAACGCCCACCCCGAGCAGGCTGCCAAATGGACCGAGGAGGCCATTGGCGTGCCGGTGACCGGCAACCACTACTATGCCGAGGATGCCACCATTGTGGAGAAGGATCTCGAACCCTGGATCAAATTTCTGGAAGACAACAGGATTGCGCCCAAGGGCAAGATTACCGCGGCCTCTATCGTGACCCACCAGTTCGAGAATTACGGCAACGACGATAAGGTCTACCAGCAAAGGCTCAAGAAGAAAAAGTCATCGACCAGGAAGGATAAAGTAGCGTCGTTCTGATTTTATTGTACATCGCGGACATCAGGTCGGTAAAGCAAACCAGGAAGCGGGTTATTGCGGCCAAGGCAGCCAACGGAAAGGAGAAGGGACATGAACAACTCATTTGGAAAGAAGATGATTTTAGGAGGTTTATTTGCGGCGGTCGCGGTTATTGGGGCGGTCGCAGGGATGCAGTCAGTCCAGGCAGCGCCCAGGAAGGAATTGGTGGAGATCAAGACCTGGACCAGGAAGGATTGTTCCCTGGCGCCCTGGCTGGTAACCGAAAAACTCGGTTACTTTGCCGAAGAAGGGGTCAAGCTTGTCTATACCGGTGAAACCCAACCTGCCTTGCAGATACCTTCACTGATCAGGAGCAATAACGACGTGGGCAGCGGCCATCCCAACCAGTACGGCATTGCCATCGCCGGCGGAGCCAAGCTGAAGGCGGTCGTGCGGGGCGGCATCGAACCGGCGCCATCCGTCGACCCCAAGTTCCGCCACATGTGGTGGTTCATCAATCCGCACAAACACCCCAACGTGAAGAGCTTTGCCGATCTGAAGAATCTGCCCGGCAAGATCAAGGTTTCGACCATCACCAAGAATATCTGCGCTGATTTTGAGACCAAACTGCTGGCCCAAAAGTACGGTGTTCCCGTTGACAAGATCGAGTGGGTGACCATGCCTGACATCCAGGCTATTCAGGCCCTCAAACAGGGGCTGATTGACATATCCCCGGTGCATCCCCCCTTCTATAAAGGGATGAACGACTCCGGCGCCATAAAGGTGGCGGACTCGTCCGACACCGGCCTGGGAACGTCTGCCGGCCTCTCTTTCTACTGGTTCACCGAGGATTTCATCAAAAAGCATCCCCAGGCGGTGGCCGGGTTTGTACGGGCCATCAAGAAGGGACAGCGCTGGGCCAACGCCCATCCCGAACAGACTGCCAAGTGGACTGAGGAGGCCATCGGCGTGCCGGTGAACGGCAACCATTATTATGCCGAGGATGCCACCATCGTGGAGAAGGAGATCGATCCCTGGATCAAAGGTGTCGAGGATGCCGGTGTTGTGCCAAAGGGCAAGATCACTTCGGCCTCTATCATAACCCACCAGTTTGAGGCCATCGGCAACGACGACAAGGTCTACCAGGATAAGCTGAAGAAAAAGAAGACTGTCGTCAAGAAAAAGACGGCTTAGTTCAACCAGTAGAATACGTTGGAATCCCCCTCCCTCGAAGAGGGGAGGGGGGCGCGTTCAGGGGCCTGACGACCGGCGCGCCGTGGAGAGTTCGTCACGACCTGGAGCAAGCTCACTCTGAGTGAAGGAGGATGCAATGGCAATCGATTTGAAAGCGAATACCTGTCCAAACCGCGAACAGCGGGCCGGTGCGATCAATGCCTATTACGGCAAGGCCACAGATCTGGTTCAGGAAGCCCGGAACGGCACGCTTACCAACAAGGAGCGCGACTTTCAACAGTCGTCCGGCTGTGTGCTTAACTTTTATCTGACAACCCGCGTCGTGACCATCCGCGATGCGGTCATGATCGTCCACGCACCGGTGGGGTGCTCGTCAACCTCACTGCTCTATCGGGAAGTCTACCGCCGCATCCCCCTCAGCGAAGGGCGTCCCGCTGATTTCGACCTGCACTGGCTGACCACCAACATCGACGAGAAGGATGTGGTATTCGGCGGCGCCGACAAGTTGCGCTACGCCATCAAGGAGGCCCAGGAACGTTATAGTCCAAAAGCGATCTTTATCCTGGCATCCTGCACCTCCGGTATTATCGGCGAGGATATCGAGGGGGTGGTGGCCGATATGCAGCCCGAGGTTCAGGCCACCATCGTTCCGGTGCACTGCGAGGGAATCCGGTCGCGCATCATCCAGACCGCTTACGACGCATTCTGGCACGGCGTCCTGAAATACCTGGTCAAGAAGCCGACAAAGAAACAGCCCGATCTGGTCAACATCGCCAGCATGCTCTCCTATACCTGGCAGGATCGTCAGGAGATCACCCGCCTGCTGAACAGGATCGGCCTGCGCCCCAATTTCATCCCGGAGTTCGCAACGGTCGAGCAGTTCGAGATCATGGGCGAGGCCGCCGTAACCGCTCCGATCTGCCCGACCTATACCGAGTATCTGTCCAATGGGCTGGAGCAGGAGTACGGAGTACCGTACTTCATGTATCCCTCGCCGGTGGGGATAGACCACACCGACGAATGGCTGCGCACCATCGCCCGTTACACAGGCAAGGAGAAGGAAGTCGAGGTACTGATCAAGGAAGAACGCGAGAAATGGCTGCCCAAGATGGAGAAGATCCAGGAGGAATTTGCCAAGGCAAGGCCTGACGGTAAAAAGCTCGAAATTCTCGGTTCTCTCGGTCAAGGGCGGCTGCTGACCCAGGTGCCTTACTTTGAAGAGATCGGCGTCACCTCGCCGGCGGCCATCATCCAGGATTTCGACAACCTGGTGCTGGACGAGGTCGAACAGATTATCGACGAGGCGGGTGATTTCGATGTGTTGGTCAACACCTTCCAGGCTGCCGAACTGGCCCACATCACCCGCAAGTACGATCCGGACGTGGCCTTGACCTGCCCCTTCCAGGGGAGCGCCTACAAACGCAACAAGAGTTCGACCCGCATCCACGCCCTGCGCGGCGATTCCCGGCAGTGGAGCGCTCAGGCCGGCTACAAGGGCGCCATCGCCTACGGCAACTTCCTGCTGCAGTCGCTCAAGAATCGGGCCTTTCAACAAACCATGCTGGACAAGACTCCCGACACCTACAAGGACTGGTGGTATGACCAGCCCGACCCGCTGCACTACATTAAAAAGGAGATTTAACATATGGGGACCGTAAGCGCCTTGAAGCCCAAAAACGAATCACCCTATCCGGGCGTTGTTGAAGCACCGCGATATTCCTGTGCCCTGGGCGGCGCCTATATGGCGGCTCTGGCCACCTTTGGCGCGGTGCCGATCCTTCACTCCGGTATGGGATGCGGCATGGCGCAAAACTTTGGGCAGAACTTCGCCGCCGGCCTGAACGACGCAGGTCCCCAGGGCAATACCAGCACCCCCTGCTCCTGTCTGGTGGAGGAACACGCCGTCTTCGGTGGTGAGGACAAGCTGCGCAACCTGATCAGAACGACCCTGGAGGTGATGCGCGGCGATCTGTTCGTGGTTATATCCGGATGCGTACCAGCACTGATCGGCGATGATGTTGCGGCAGTGGTCAAGGAGTTCCGTGACCAGGCTCCCATCATCCACGTCAATACGGCGGGCTTTCTGGGGAACTCCTACAAAGGCTATGAGCAGTTTTTCGAAGCGGTCATCGATCAACTCCTGACCGTACAGCCTGTCGTCCGAAAACGTGTCAACCTGTTAGGGATCGTTCCCTACCAGCATGTCTTCTGGAAGGGGAATCTGCAGGTTATCAAGACCCTGCTTGAACAAGTCGGCGTAGAAGTCAACATGATCTTTACCGAGGATAATGGCCTGGAGGCGCTACGCAATATCCCTTCGGCAGAACTCAACGTGGTTTTTTCCCCCTGGTCCGGCGTCGCAACGGCTCGCAAACTGGAAGAGAAGTTTGCTACCCCGTATCTGGTTTTTCCATCGGTGCCTACCGGGCCAAAGGATAGCACGACATTTGTCCGGAAGGTGGCCCAGCGGCTTAAACTGCCAAAGCGTAAGGTGGATGCGGTCATCGCCCATGAGGAACATCGAGCCTACCGCTTTTCGGAATACATGGCCGCCATTGCGACCATGGCCCTGCCCCATGCCTACACCGGCATCGTGGCAGATGCCGGCACGGCCATTGCCCTCACCCGCTACGGCAGCAACGAACTGGGTTGGCTGCCGGAGCTCGTCATCATAACCGACAATCCGCCCGAGGAGTTCCACGACGAGATAGTCCGCAATCTGACCATAGGGCTGGATAGCGTCGTCAAGCCGGAAGTACATTTCGAAATCGATTCGCACCGCATCCGCCTGCTGCTCCGCGAACATACCCTGCAACTGCTCCTGGCCAGTTCCCTGGAAAAGTACTTAGCCGTGGATGAACTGAACGCCATGCAGGTCAGCGTGGCCTTCCCGGTCTACGACCGGCTGATTGTCGATCGCAACTACGCCGGTTATCGGGGCGGTTTGGCGTTGATGGAGGATGTGGCCTATAAATACGGCGGGCCACTCTAAGAGGGGTTTCCCTTGGCGGCCCGGATTTGACTGCATAATAATTACATAAAGGAGCAAGAACATGGCAACAACTGCTGATGCCGCTAAAATTGAAATAAAGGGCATAAACCGGATATTTCAGACGCGCGGGCGGGGAAAGGGAGACGGGCCCAAGGAGTTTGTGGCCTTGAAGGATTTCAACCTTAAAGTCAACAAGGGTGAATTTGTCGCCATTGTCGGACCTTCCGGCTGCGGTAAATCGACCCTGCTGGACATCCTGGCCGGATTGGCCAAACCGACATCGGGCGAGATCCTGATCGACGGTAAAAAGGTTACCGGCCCGGCCCTGGACCGCGGTATCGTTTTGCAGGGGTATGCCCTGTTTCCCTGGCGCACCGTGCGTCAGAACGTGGAGTTCGGCCTCGAGATCAAGAAGGTTCCCAAGCAGGAGCGTAAGGAGACCAGCACCCGTTTCATCAATCTGGTCGGGTTGGATGGCTTTGCCGACCACTTTCCCCACGAGTTGTCCGGCGGAATGAAGCAGCGGGTAGCCATTGCCCGCGCGCTGGCCTACGATCCCGAGGTGCTGCTGATGGACGAACCGTTTGCCGCGGTTGACGCCCAGACCCGTGAGACTTTACAGGATGAGCTGCTGCGCATTTGGGAGGAAACTGGCAAGACCATCGTATTCGTCACCCACAGTATCGAAGAAGCGGTCTTTCTGGCAGACCGGGTGGCGGTATTGGCCACCAATCCCGGATCGATCAAAGAGGTGCTGGATATTGATCTACCGCGCCCTCGCCACAACAGCGACATCCGTTCGTCGGCCGAGTTCGGCTGGGTCAGGCACAAGGTTTGGGAACTGCTGCAGAACCGAGAACAGAGGGATGAAAAGCCCCATTTGGTCAGCTCCTCGGTGGCAGACGCCATTTCGCCGTCTGCATCCCTGTAATTCGTTGCTGCGAATACGCGTAACAGGTTACGAAAGAGTATAAGAGAATCTTTATGGATAACAGGTGGGCATCACTTAGACATTTTCTACTCCGCTGGTCCGGTGTTGCCCTTTTTCTGGTCCTGTGGGAGATCGGTCCGCGCCTCGAATGGATCGATCCCTATTTCGTGCCCCCATTTTCCACAATTGTCGTGGAGATCGGCAGGCTTCTCACGGAAAACTATCTGGGGATTCACATCCTGGTCAGCGTGTGGCGTGCCCTGACCGGCCTGCTGATAGCGCTTGCCGTCGGGATCCCGCTCGGGATCGCGCTCGGCCGAGTGTACCCGCGAATAGCCGAGGCCATCAGCCCCATATTGAGGGTGCTGAGCCAGGTGAACCCGTTTTCGTTGCTGCCGGTGTTTGTGCTGTTCTTCGGTATCGGCGAGACAGCCAAGCTTGTGGTTGTCGGTTGGGTATCCCTTTGGCCGATCCTGTTCTACACCATTACCGCCACCCGGGATGTTGATCCTGTCCAGGAAAAAAGCGCAGCCTCCATGGGGATTTCTTCCTGGGATATGATTCTGAAGGTTATTCTTCCGGCAGCCCTACCGACAATCTTCGTCGGGATACGGATCGGGGCGACCATCACCTTTTATATCCTGATCGCAGCCGAGATGCTCGGCGCCAGCGCCGGCCTTGGCTATCTGGTGCACAATGCGGCCATGAACTACCAGATTCCGCGCATTTATGCCGGAGCTACCTTCATCGTCATCTTCGGCTACCTGTTGAACCGCCTGCTGCTCTACCTTGAGAAACTTCTTTTTGCCTGGCGGGAGGATACGTCATCAACGATTACAGCCACCTCAAAGGGTGTCGCGCCATCATGGCGCCCCGGCAGGGGTTCGGTCTATGCGGCCGGGGTGGCGCTCTTTATCGTCATCATTTTCGGTGGTATCGAAGTGCAGAAGGTCAACCAGGAGGCCGCCTCGGTGGATCCCGGTTCCCACTCACGGCATTTCGGGACTCCGGTGGATGCCGGCAGCGGGAATTAGATTATGAAACCAACCATTATCTTATTGCATAAAATTATTGCGATTATCCTATTCCTCGCGCTTTGGGAGTTGCTGCCCCGTACCGGTTTGCTCAATCCGCTCTTCATTCCGCCCCTGTCAGGGGTGGTGACCTCCTTGCGTGACCTTCACGCCAGTGGAGAACTGGTCATGCATACCCGGATAAGCCTGGTGCGGGCCTACATAGGGCTTCTGGCCGCCGTCTCGGTCGGCCTGCCCCTGGGGCTTCTTCTGGGTGGCTGGTTTCCCCGCATTCAAACGGCCACGGAGCCGCTCATGGAGCTGTTCGCCCAGGCTAACCCGGTGATTCTGGCCCATATCATCATTTTTTTCCTCGGCATCGGCGAGTCGGCCAAGACGTTCATCATCGCCTGGCTGTGCGTCTGGCCCATCACCTTCAGTACCATAACCGGCATCCGCAGCGTGGATTCTTCGCTTCTCAAGGCCGCCCGTTCACTGGGGTTGGGACGCTGGCAACTGTTTATCCGCGTGGTGCTGCCTTCGGCCGCCCCCTCAATCTTTACCGGGCTACGTCTGGCGGCCGGTTATGCCTTCATCATGCTGGTGGCTTCGGAGATGATGGGCGGCAGTAACGGGATCGGTTGGTTGATCGTTCAGAGCCAGGAGAGTTATAATGTCACCCGTATCTTTGCCGGCGCAACCGTGATCACCTTTCTTGCCGTTGCAACTGACAGCCTGATAAAGCTTGTCGAAAAACGGGTGGTGGTCTGGGATGCCCACGTAAGCGAGGATTACCTGAAGCTGAAACCCATGGCAGGAGAGAACCTGTGATTCGGATAGTTGCAGCGGCACTGTCTTTTCTCCTTATGGCCGCCATGGCCGAGGCGGCCTCGCCACGCATCGGCGGGCCGGTCGATGCCATCCGTCTTCCGAACCTGACCGGCAGGATCATTGATACCGGCCAGGCCAGAGGGAAAACCGTGGTGCTCTACTTTTGGAACAATCTGTGCGGCTGCACCGAGCAGTTGATCGCCTTGAACAGTTTTGTTTCCAATCAGAAGGGGCGACCGTTCGTTTTCATTGCGGTCAACGAAGGTCAAAACAAGGCTATTGTCGAGGGGGTTATCCGTGATAACAAACTTCCTTACGAAGCCTTGCTGGACAGAGACCTGGCGGCTGGCAAGAAGCAATTTGGGATCAGGGTCCTGCCGACGATCTTTGTCATTGACAAGAACGGCATACTGCGGGAGAAACTGATCGGCATGGTTGACACGAAAAGGTTGGAGAGCATCATACAGCGTTACTTATGACACGGCAGCGATAACGATTGTTCAGGAGGTGGCACATGAGAAAAACAATGGCAACCATTACGGTGGTTCTCTGCCTTGCGCTTGCCAATAGCGCGTTTGCCCATGAACATGGCGACGAACAGGAGGTTGCGCCCCAGAGCGCACATGGCCTGAAGGTGGAAAATCCGGCCAAATGCCAGAACTGCGGCATGGACCGGACCGCATTCGCAGCCAGCCGGGTCCTGATCACCTTTGCGGACGGCACGACCGTGGGGACATGCAGCATCAACTGCGCCCATGATGAGGTGACCAGGAACGTTTCCAAAAAGATAAAGAATATCAAGGTCGCCGACTATACCAGCAAAAAGCTGATCGACGCCAAAAAGGCGACCTGGATCATTGGCGGCAATAAACAGGGAGTCATGAGCGCCACGGCCAAATGGGCGTTTGAGGACAGGGCAGGAGCGGAGAGGTTCATCAAGGAGAACGGCGGAAAGATCGCCACCTTTGACGAGGCATGGAAAGCGGCGGCCCGGTAAGGTCGGGGCTGGCTTGGGGAGCAAGTTATGAAGAGATTATCATGTATAATTGTTCTAATATCGCTGGTGTGCCTGACCGCTGCCGCCTTTGCGGCCGACCTGAAACCGCGCAAGCCGGGGCCGGGCGACAAATGCCCGGTGTGCGGCATGTTTGTCTCCAAGTATTCCGATTTCGCAGCCCAGATCCAGTTCAAGGATGGAACGGTCGTTTATTTCGACGGCCCCAAGGACCTGTTCACTTACTACCAGGGACTATCCCGCTACAACCCCAAGGAAAAACAATCCGATGTGGCCGCTGTCTTTGTGACCAGCTACTATACCCAGACCCCCATCGACGGCTTTTCGGCCTGGTACGTTGCCGGCAGCGACGTCTTCGGCCCCATGGGGCGGGAACTGATCCCCTTTGCCTGGGAGTCTGAGGCCCGGGAGTTCAGCAGGGACCACAAGGGCAAGGCCCTGCTCCGTTTCCATGCGATAACGCCGGCGATCGTCGAGGGATTGAACTGATGGCGGCCCGCCACTCGTCCACCTACCTCGCGGTAACCGGAGGTTTGCTGTCGCTGCTCGTTGTGCTGGTTGTCCATGCCCATTACGGCGAAAAGGCGGCCGGTCCGGCTCTGGCCGGCATGGCGCGCCTGGTGGGCTCCCTTGAACTAACCGACCTGTGCCTGTTCACCGAGGCGAGCTATACGCGCCACCTCGCCATGACCGATCTCACGACGCCCTTCCAGGACTCCCCCTTTGCTTTCGAGCATTTCCCCACCGGAGCGCTGGTCAGTCCGCCTGAACAGATCGTGAGGGATCATGTCCAACGTCATTGAGCGCCAACGGCATATCATCGACTTCACCCTTTCGTCTCTTCTGCGCCGCAAGGGTAAAAACAGCGCCCTGCTGGCGGTCTACACCCTGATCATCTTCATTCTGGCGTCGGTCCTGTTTTTTTCCCACGCTTTGCGGAGCGAGGCGGGGCTCGTACTGCGCGATACGCCGGAGATCATCGTCCAACGCACCATGACCGGCCGCTACCAGCCGATTCCGCTCGCCTATGCCGGCAAGATCGGGGACATCAGGGGGGTTATATCAGTCCGGCCACGCCTCTGGGGCTATTACTATGATGCCAATTTCCTGGCCAACTATACCTTGGTGGTGCCGGGTGAGAATCCGCCGGAGCCGGGCACCATCGACATCGGCAGCGGCATATCGAAATTGCGTGAGGCTTATCCGGGCGATACGATCGGCTTCACCGGTTTCGACGGCAAGCCCCGCGACTATGTCATCCGCAAGGTCGTTTCCGACGAGTCCCAACTGGTGTCTGCCGATCTGATCCTGATCTCCGAGGCGGATTACCGCTCCTTATCCGGCATACCGGCCAACCAGGCCATCGACTTGGTGCTGAAGGTGCGCAATCCCAAGGAGTATACCACCATTGCCGAAAAGATCAGGCGTCTTTTGCCTGATACGCGCCCTATCATACGGAACGAAATCCTGCGAACCTACGACGCGGTTTTCAGTTGGCGCTCGGGGCTGGTGATCGTCATCTTCAGCGCTGCGGCCCTGGCCTTCGTGATCTTCGCCTGGGACAAGGCCACCGGCCTGTCCGCCGAAGAGCGCAAGGAGATCGGCATCCTCAAGGCCATCGGCTGGGAAACGTCCGATATCCTGCAAATGAAGTTTTGGGAAGGGCTGGCCGTCTCCCTGACCGCCTTTCTGCTGGGAGTGATCCTCGCCTATTGCCATGTCTTCTTCGCCTCGTCGTTTATCTTTGCGCCGGTCCTCAAGGGGTGGTCCACCCTCTATCCCCAGTTCAAGCTGGCGCCGATCATCAATTTCGGCCACGTGGCAGCCATATTCTTCCTGACCGTCGTACCCTACACCATCACCACGATCATCCCGTCCTGGCGGGCAGCGACCATCGACCCGGATGCGGTCATGCGCTAAGAGGAGAACATGATTACGGCACATGACATCACCAAAACCTTCAACGCCGGCAAACCCAACGAATTCTCCGCCGTTCGGGGGGTATCGCTTACGATAGACTTTCACCGGGCAACGGTCCTCAAAGGGCCGAGCGGTTCGGGCAAGACTACACTGCTGAGCATCGTGGGGTGCATGGCCCGGCCCACAGCAGGCAGGATCTTTCTCGGCAATCGGGAGATAACCAGCCTTCCCGAACGTTTTCTGACCGAGATCCGCCGCCGGACCTTCGGCTTCATTTTTCAGCAATTCAACCTTATCAGGGGGTTGACAGTCCTGGAGAATGTCATGGCGCCGGCGTATCCAACCGGCGAGAAGTTTCCGGTCCTGCGTAAACGGGCGCAGGAATACCTGGATCTGTTCGACCTGGGGAGCAAGGCCGCTTCAAAAATCGAGTGGCTTTCGGGTGGGGAGGCTCAGCGGGTCGCCATCGCTCGGGCACTGATCAATAACCCCTCGATCATCATTGCCGATGAGCCGACCGCCCATCTCGACTCGAAGCTGTCCCACGAATTCATGGCAATCATGCGGCGCCTTAAGGCCGACGGCAAGACCATCGTTCTGGCCAGCCACGACCCGATCGTCTACGACTCCGACCTTGCCGACAGCGTCATTGAGATGCGCGACGGCCAACTGACCAGTACAGGTAGCCTGCCGTGATCCTGCATCCGAGCATCCTGGCCCTGTTCATCTCCTCCCTGCTCATCAGCCTGATGGTGCTCTACTCCACAGCCTATGGCATCCAGATTCTGCGGCGCTGGGATATCGCCAGCGGCAGCGAACTGCAGTTGGGCCTGGAGCGCAGGACCTACCTAGTCTCGACCATTGTGGCCTATTTTCTCGCCTTTCAACTGGTTTCGCTGTTCATGTTCATCTACACCGCAGACAGTATCTGCCACCTGTTCGTGGGCGCCATGTGCGCCGTCGGCACCCTGACCGTCAACCAATTCGGTTATCCGACGCTGGTCCTGAAGATCATAACCTTTCTGCTGGCCGGTCTCTGGCTGATCCTGAACCACGCCGACAACCAGGGATTCGATTACCCGCTGATCCGCACCAAGTACAGGCTGCTGGTCGTAATGGCGCCGATCATCCTGGCCGAAACGACGCTCCAGGGGATCTATTTTCTCGGGCTTCGACCGGACATCATCACCTCCTGTTGCGGCAGCCTCTTCAGTCCGGCGTCGCGGGGGATTGCCACGGAGGTCATCAATGCCCCTCCGCTGCCGATGCTGACGGTGTTCTATCTTTCCACGTCAGTCACCTTTGCCTCCGGACTGTGGTTCTACCTGCGGGGGAGGGGAGGGGCGCTTTTTGCCGCCCTGAGTGTGGTGCAGTTCGTGGTCGCCCTGACGGCCGTCATTTCGGTGATTTCTTTGTACGTCTATCAAATGCCCTCCCACCATTGCCCCTTCTGCATCCTGCAATGTGAGTATTACTACGTGGGCTATCCGATCTACATTGCCATCCTGACCGCCGCGACAACCGGCATGGGGGCCGGCTGGCTGTCGCATTACCGCGGGATCGCAAGCCTGAGGGAGGCATTGCCCGGCTTGCAACGTAACCTGACCCTGACGGCGCTTGTTTCGCTTGCCCTGATGGCCGCAATAAGCGCTGCCTACACCCTTTTGACAAGTTTTACCCTGCGCTGAAGCACGTTCGCCTCAGCTTGTTTCCGATTCGGAAAGGATGGATTTTTTGTCCAGGCCAGGAAATCAAGGGATTGTGCGGAGGCGTACATCGTTACGCCGCACAAGCAAGCCCGAAGATTTACGCCGCCTGGGCGAAAAAGAACCCTTTCCGGACGGAAAGCTAACCATACCACCAAGAGAGGAAAAGACCATGAAGATCGTCACATTGCTGGGAAGTCCCCGACCCAAAGGAAACAGCGCCGCCCTGGCCTCGCAGTTCAATGTCGAAGCGGAAAAACGGGGATTCAAGACCATCACCCATGCACTCAACGCCTTGAACTACCGGGGTTGCCAAGGGTGCTACGCCTGTAAGACATCCCGCGAAGACTGCATCCTCAGGGATGACCTTACAAACGTGCTCGAAGACGTGGCCAGGGCCGACGTACTGGTGTTGGCGACACCGGTTTATTTCGGGGATATCACCAGCCAGTTGAAGGGTTTCATCGATCGCACCTTCTCCTATTTTAAGCCGGACTACCGTACGTCTTCAACGCCGAGCCGGCTCAGCTCGGGCAAAAAACTTGTCTTCATCCAAACCCAGGGTAATCCCGACGAAGCGGTTTTCGCCGAGATATTCAGCCGTTATTCCGGTTTTTTGAAGCGGAACAGTTTTGAAGAGCCCCACCTGATCCGGGCCCGTGGTGTTTCAGCCCCGGATGACGTGGAGAAAAACGACGCCTACAGGCAACAGGTGACAGAGGTGGCCGATAAGGTTTTTGGGTCAACAGAAACAAGGTCCGGAGATGGGGCGGTTAAATGGTAGGCAGGTCAGGATGCCACAGGAGGAGGGCCAATGTCCAAATTGACGGTTGAACAGATCAAGGCCCGCTTCGACAAAGATGTGGAGCGCTTTTCCGATATATCCAAAGGCCATCAGGCTGCGGTGGATTCGACCGTCGCACTTGAACTCATTTCTTCGGCGGCGCTGGCCGTAACGCCTGAAGCCCGCACGCTGCTCGATGTGGGCTGCGGCGGGGGCAACTGGACGGTCAAGCTGCTGCAGAAACGTCCGGGGCTTGACGTCACCCTGCTGGACCTGGCTCCCGCCATGCTGGAGCGTGCCGGGGAACGTGCCCTGGCGGCCGGTGCCGCCACGGTCGCCACCGTGCAAGGCGACGTCCGCGATATTCACCTTGACCGGCACTTCGATATCATCATCGCATCCGCGGTACTCCACCATCTCAGAGATCATCACGAGTGGCTGGGGGTGTTCAGGCATTTTTTCGATATTCTCGCGCCCGGCGGCTCCTTATGGATTTACGACCTGGTGGATCATGAGCTGCCGGAAGTTGCGGATCTGATGCGTGAAAACCATGGCCGCCATCTCATCTCCCTCGGAGGCGAAGCCTACCGGGACGAGATTTTCGGCAATATCGAGCGGGAGGACACACCCCGGCCGCTGACGTTTCAACTTGACCTGCTGCGGTATGTAGGATTCAAGCAGGTGGACGTGCTCCACAAAACCAGCCGCTTCGCTGCTTTTGGGGCTGTGAAAGGGAAAGGTTAAGTTTGCCGGACGAACGGAGGCTTCCATCATTTTGGACGATGCGAGTCTCCGGTTTTTTGGTTTTCAGGATTTATGAAAAAGAGATTCGGCACATACGTGGTCATTACCGTTCAGCTAGCGGCACTCCTCGCCCTGCAACTCAACATGGTTGCACCCCATGTGGCACGCCTGTTTCCTGCCCTTTTGGCCGGTGATCCGGAGGAATGCCACTGCTCGTTGGAAAGCCGCCGGAACGGCACCAGTTGCTGCAAGCAGGCTAGCAAGCTAAAGCTCAAAATGCACTGCCGCAGCGCGGCCGCCAGGCCGAGGCCAGTCTCGTTTCACAGGTGCCCCTGCAACGATACATCCCATATTACCTTCGTCTCTCCGGAGAACCCGGTCTATCTCGGCTTCTTTGCGGAGCCTCCGATACCCGGCCGTCATCCCGGCCTTGAGTTGGACATGCGCGAACCGCAAAAGCCACAGGATAAACTCCCCGACCCGCCCGACCCGCCTCCAAGGCTCTTCACTCTTTCCTGACGTAAACCAAATTAACAGGCTTGTATTACAACGAGTGTCTGTCCCACTCGATGTGCACCTCTATTCGCGACCAACCATTGCCGGCAGATGATTGATGATGCCCACAAGCTATGGAATGAAGTCTTGGGCGGTTCTGCCATGTCTGAAATGTATCAGACAGATATGAATCCTCAAGATTCTGGCAAATGAGTGACACGCACAACTTTGTGGTCACCAGTATCATGTTCTCGATCTGCTGACAAACATGCCGACTTTGGAAGAAATCTTAGATTACGGAACAGGCGGTCCTATGATTACCCTGGACGTTCTTGAAAACACCCTGAAAGCCGGCTCTATTCTGGCTTATCCGGCCGCCTTTGCGGGCGGGGTGCTGGCAAGCCTGACGCCCTGCACCTATCCGCTTATTCCGGTGACGGTCGCCTTTATCGGCAGCCGTTCTGCAACAACCCGAAAACAGGCTTTTCTGCTCAGTACGGCCTACGCTGCCGGCATCGCCGTTGTCTATGCCGTGCTGGGAGGAATCGCTGCGTTAAGCGGCAGGATATTCGGACTTGTCTCCTCTCATCCCCTAATCAATTTTTTTGTTGGGGTCATCCTTCTGGTGCTGGCGCTTTCGATGGTGGACGTCATCACTCTTCCGCTACCGACATTTCAATCCAGTATAAAATCCGAAAAGCGGGGGGGATTGATTGGCGCCTTATCCTTTGGCATATGCTCCGGGCTGGTCATCGGTCCCTGCACCACACCGGTATTGGGGTCGTTGCTGCTCTATGTTGCCTCCCGGCAGAATGTCCTTTTCGGCATGTCGCTTCTGTTCGTTTTTGCCTGCGGCATGTCGACCTTATTGTTGTGTATCGGCACCGTATCGGGAATTGCCGCCCGACTACCCAAGTCAGGTCCCTGGCTCGTTGCAATAAAACGCGGACTGGCCATTCTGATGGCGTGTGCCGGGGTATATTTCATTTATCAGGCCGGAAGCCAGTATTTTTAGGAGAAAACCATGAACATTCGAACAAGAATCTCAATTGGTTTAATAGGGGGTGTTCTGAGCGCATTCCTGGTAGCTCCCGTGAGTGCCGTTCAACAGGTGGACGAGAAGATGAAAGCTCCCGATCCGGTACTGAAGAGCCCCACCGGCGAGACACGTCCCTTGTCGGCAAACGTCGGGAAGAAGCCGGTCCTGTTGGTCTTCTGGGCTTCCTGGTGCACTATCTGCAACGAGGAGATCCCCCTGCTCAAAAAACTCAATGCCGACTGCTTCAGGGTCATTGCGGTCAATGAGGGGGAGAGCGCCTGGAAAACCAAGAGGTTCATCTCGACGAACAACATCGACTATCAGGTAGCCCTCGATCCTGACGGTTCCGTGGCAAAGGCTTTCCAGGTGCCCGGCGTGCCGGCCTGCGTCATCCTGGATACATCGGGCCGCATCGTTTACCGGGGCATCGGCTTGCCGGAACATCTTGATTCATATGCGGGAAAATGATGAATAAATTAGTTATTGAAACCAACCACATAAATATTTGGAGGAATATATGCAAAAAATACGTAAACACGCATCAGTTATCAGTCTGGCGACAATCATCGGATTGTGCACTTCACTGAATGCCAGCGCGTGCGCCACCTGCGGGTGCACCTTGAACACCGACTGGCAAAGCCTGGAGTATTCCTACAGGCCGGGACTGAAGGTAGATATCCGCTACGATTACCTGAATCAGGACCAACTGCGTCACGGTTCGGACACCATCTCTCCCGGCGCCGCGAGCAAGTTGGTCAATAACGGCAATCCCCAGGAAGTCGAGAAATTTACCGAGAGTAACATTCTGACGCTGGGCTTTGACTACAGCCCCAATCTCGACTGGGGGGTCAATCTCCAGGTGCCCTACATTATCCGAAGCCACAGCACGCTCGGAACGGCATCAGACGGGACCACTCCCGGTCCGGGAGGCGGAGAATATGACTCCCATACGGCAAATCTCGGCGATATGAAAGTAATAGGGCGCTATCAAGGCTTTACCTCCAAGCACAATCTGGGCGTCCTTTTGGGCTTCAAATTGGCGACCGGTACATACACATTAACCGGAAATTCAACGGATCCTGCCAACCCCGGCCCTGTTCCCATTGACCGTGGTTTGCAGCCGGGTACCGGCACCACCGATGCAATCGTTGGGGCATATTATAATGATGCCATCAACAAGGACTGGGGATACTTCACCCAGGTGATGTACCAGAGCGCCTTGTATTCCACAGACGAATACCGGCCGGGCAACAGCTTCAGCGCCAACGTGGGTGTGCGTTACGCGGGTTTTGATTATATTGTCCCCCAAATTCAGCTGAATTTCCGCGACCTTCAGCGCGATAAGGGAGCAAACGCGGATAATGTCAGTACCGGCGGAACGCTGTTGTATATAAGTCCGGGGATAGTTGCAGCGGCCAGCGACAGGATATCGATGTATGCATTCGTGCAGGTGCCAATTTATCAATACCTTGAAGGAGTTCAGCTTGCACCGCGCTTTATACCGTCTGTTGGCGTGCGTTATGCGTTCTGATAACACACATGTTGAAGCACTCCTTGTATCGTGGCAATGTTCAGGTAATATTTTAGTAACTTGACGGATGTAATCATTGTCTATTTTCCTGAATTTAAAGCAACCTAGTAAACAACAACAGAAAGGAGTAAAGGTATGAAAAGGATTGCTCTTGCAGTGGGATTGATGATGGCGGTGAGCGGTACGGTGTTGGCGGCTGATTCCGTTACGATCGTGGGGGAAGTGATCGACACGAGTTGCTATGCTATCAGTGGCGCCAAGGGAGAAGCCCATCGGGAATGCGGCGTGAATTGCATCAAGAAGGGTGCCCCGGCCGGTCTCTTGGAAAATGGGACGGACAAGGTGTATGTGCTTATTCCAAAGAAGCCGCTGACCTCCCTGCCGAAAACGGTAGTGCAAAAGGTGGCGAAGCAGGTTTCCATCACCGGCAAGGTCTTTGCGGTTGGTGGCAGCCAGTTTCTTACCGTCGAGGCAATAAAGTAAGGAGCAATAATCTGCTTGACAAGAAAGTAACGAAAGCATTATAAAACTATCAAAACTGTAGAAATTATATTTGATGCCAACCGGACAACCGGAGGCTCTCATCACGATTCACGATGCGGGTCCCCGGTTTTTTCGTTTTTACTCTGCCGACACAGCTACCAAGGTTAGCCTTCCCGGCATCGGGGAGGGAGAGGGCCGCATGAAAGAGATCTATCTGGACAACAACGCCACCACCAAGGTTGACGAGGAGGTCTTCGAGGAGATGCGCCCCTATTTCTGCGAACTGTACGGCAACCCCAGCTCCATGCATTTCTTCGGCGGCCAGGTACAGCAAAAGGTGGACGAGGCCAGAAGGCGCGTGGCCGCGCTCCTGGGCGCCTCGCCGGACGAGATCATCTTCACCGCCTGCGGCACCGAGAGCGACAACGCCGCCATCCGCTCGGCCCTGGAGGTGTTCCCGGAAAGACGCCATGTCATCACCTCCCGCGTGGAACACCCGGCTGTGCTGACCCAGTGTCGCAACCTGACCCGCAAAGGGTACCGTGTGACCGAAGTCGGCGTCGACGGCGAAGGGCGCCTGGACATGGACGGATATCGCCGGGCCTTGGATGAGGATACCGCCATTGTAACGCTCATGTATGCCAACAACGAGACCGGCGTGATCTTCCCCATTGAGGAGGCCGCTGTCACTGCGAGGGCCAAGGGGGCGTTGTTCCATACCGATGCCGTCCAGGCCGTAGGCAAGGTGCGGTTCGACCTGTCGTCATCCAACATCGATCTTTTGTCAATATCCGGCCACAAGCTGCATGCGCCCAAGGGGATCGGCGTGCTCTATCTGCGTCGCGGCACTCCGTTTCGCCCCTTCCTGGTGGGAGGACACCAGGAGAAGAGCCGCCGCGCCGGCACGGAGAACGCCGCCGCCATCATTGCCCTGGGCAAGGCCTGCGAACTTGCCGGGCAGCATATGGAGATCGAAAACACCCAGGTCAAGGCCCAGCGCGACCGGCTGCAGAGCGAGCTGATGGCCCGCATCCCCCATGCCCGCATCAATGGCGGCGCGGCCGAACGTCTGCCCAATACCCTCAACATCGCCTTTGAATTCGTGGAAGGGGAGGCGATCCTGCTGCTGCTGAACGAATTGGGCATCTGCGCCTCGTCGGGCAGCGCCTGCACCTCCGGTTCCCTGGAGCCGTCCCACGTGCTGCGTGCCATGGGAGTGCCCTTCACCTGCGCCCACGGCTCGATCCGCTTCTCACTCTCCCGCTTTACCACCGATGCTGAGATCGACACGGTCATCCGCGAACTGCCGCCGATCATTGCCCGGCTGCGGCAAATGTCACCTTTTGGGCACGATGAATCACAATCGCACCACCATGTTGCGAAGGGAGAACTGTCATGCTGAAAATAGCCGTGGCCAGCAATAACGGCAGTACTGTCGATGAACATTTCGGGCAGGCAAAGGCATTTAGAATCTACGAAGTGGAAGACGACGGCACGTCACGACTGGTGGAACACCGGGAGATCAAGCCCGGTGCCGAAACAGCCCACGGCTCGGACGCGGCCGTCGAACAATTGAGCGACGTGAACGCAGTGCTGGCGGCCCAGATCGGGCCGAATGCCCAGGCCGCCCTGACTCGACGGGGCATCCGCTCCTTCGCCTTGAGTGGCCTGGTGGATAGGGCGCTCGCTTCCTACGGCAAACGCCACAAACTGCTCGACGTGACAATCCCCGGCATTCCCAAAGGCTATTCGCCCGAGAAGAGGTGCGGTAGTGGTAGTGGCTGTTCCACGAAAGGCGGTTGCAAATAATGTCTCCGGTCGGTAACCGCGCACCTTTGCTCCCAATTCCAGGGGTCTAGCGGGAGACGTGCCGATGACCCTTGTCGCCATTGCCAGCAGTGACGGCGTCATCATCGACGGCCGGCTCGATACAGCCGGCACATTCCATATCTACCGGTTCGACGGGCAGGGTGGCTGTACGTTTGCAGAGCGCCGTTCGATTCCACGTCAGCCCCGCTGTGAACATCTGCCGCTGATCCCACAGGCAGCGGCTCTGCTGCTGGCCGACGTATGCGTCATACTGGCTGCCGGCGTGCCGAAGGAAACGGCGATTTTCCTCCGCACCAGGGGGATCATGGCCTTTGCCGTACAGGGTGAGGTCAGTCTGGCGTTGGAGGCCTACAGCCGGAGAGGCAGGCTGCTCGATAGCCTTTTAGCTCACGTCCGGGGCCGTTTTCGACATTCCAACCACTACCGCAACGCATCAGAAGAGAGGTAACCAGACTATGTCAGCATCCATCGAAACCATGACCTCCAAGGAGCGTACCGTGGCCGCCCTGAGCGGCAAGCCTTACGACCGCATCCCGGTCAACCTGCTGATCAGCGACCACGCTGCCCGGGTAATCGGGGTTAGCGTCGGCGAGTACAACAATTCGGCCCAATTGCTGGCCAAAGGACAGATAGCCGCCTGGCGCAAATACGGGTCGGATTTGGTCAATACCGGGCCGGGGCTGTCGGGTATCCCCGAAGCTATCGGCAGCAAGGTGGCCTTTCCCGACAGCACCCCGTATATCGCGGAATTCGTCGTCAAGGAGGAAGCGGACCTGGATCGTTTGAAGATACCCGACCCGGAGAAGGACGGCCGCCTGCCTCTCTTTCTGGAAGCCGGCGCCATCGTCGTACGGGAGGTCGGCGACCAGGTGCCGGTTTCCATGACCACGTCCGGTCCCTTCACCACGGCTGCCAATATCCGTGGAACCGATATATTCCTGCGCGACCTGCACAAGAATCCCGAGTTTGCCCATCGCCTGTTGCGATTTGCCACCGAAAGCATCGTCCGTTTTGCCGAAAGAGCTATCCAGGTCGGCGTGCGCCCCGGCCTGGCCGACCCGACCTCCTCAGGCACCCTGATCAGCCCGCGCCAGTTCCGGGAGTTTGCCCTGCCGTACCTCAAGGAGACGGTGCAGCGGATCGCCGCCTTTGCCGGCGGGCCGCCCTCGTTGCACATCTGCGGCAATACCTCCAAGATATGGGAGGATATGGTTGATACCGGCGTCGGGGTCCTCTCCCTGGACGACATGGTCGACATCGGCGAGGCCAAGGCCAGAGTGGGGGACAAGGTGGCGCTTCTGGGCAATGTCCGTCCCACGGCGGTCATGTTCCTGGGAACGCCCGACGATGTGCGGGATAATGCCAAGGAATGCCTGGCCAAGGCCTGGGATAGTCCCAAGGGGTACATCCTCGGTCTGGGCTGCGGGTTGCCCATCGACACGCCACCAGAGAATCTCCATGCCCTTGTCCAGGCGGCCCGTGATTATGGCCGCTGGCCCCTGGACCCGGCTCGATTCCAGTAAAATAAGCCTAATAAAGAGGCAACGCATGGCAGATCATCCGAATGAATCCCGGCTGGACAAACTCACCTCTCGGGAACGGATCGAAGCGCTCCTGTCAGGATGTACCCTGGACCGCGTCCCCTGTCATCCCTTTATCGGCGATCACGCTGCGCGGGTGCTGGGCATCACGGTGGCTGAATACCACCTATCGGCAGAGAAAATGGCGGCAGCCCAAGTGGCGGCTTGGCGCACCTACGGCCATGACTGGGTCGGCGTCGGACCGGTGCTGGGGATCGCCGAAATCCTGGGCAGCCGGGTGGTCTACCCCCGCGATGCAGCACCCTATTTCGAGACCCATGCCATCGAAGCCCCTACTGACCTGGATCACCTGGCATTGCCCGACCCGGCCGACCCGCGCATCGCCATCTACCTGGATGCGGTCCGGCTCATTCATGAGGAGATCGGCCATCTGGTTCCGGTTGCCCTCAATGTCCGCTCTCCTTTCAGCACTGCCGCCAACCTGCGTGGGACGGAAAATCTGCTGCGCGACCTGGTGACAACGCCGGACTTCGCCCACCGACTGCTCCGTTTTGCCCTGGATGCCACCCTGGGGGTGATCGAAGCAGCCCGGCCGTTGGGAATCACCTACGGCACCTCTGATCCAGTGGCCTCGGGCAGCCTGATCAGCCCGCGCCATTACCGGGAGTTTGCCCAGCCTTATGAAAAGGAGCTGATCGCGGCGATGAACGCTGCCGGCCATTATCCGGCGGTGTTGCACATCTGCGGCAATACCCGTAAAATCTGGTCCGCCATGGCCGATACCGGAGCCGGTTTCCTGTCGTTGGACGATGTGGTGGACCTCGCTGCGGCAAAAGAAGCAGTTGGGGATCGAGTGGTTATCGTCGGCAATGTCCGCCCGACCGAAAGCATGTACCTGGGCGATCCGGCAACGGTCAAGGCTGATGCGCTGGAATGTCTGCGCAAAGCGGCTGACAGTCCGAAAGGCTTTGTCCTGGCCGTGGGGTGCGGCATGCCGATTCCAGCTCCCCAGGCCAATGTTCATGCGCTCATGGATGTGGCCAGAGAAACGCAATGGAAGGCGATAACCTGATAGGCACAATTACATTGACCAGGAGTTGAAAGACTTTCACACCTGAAGAATTCAAAGGAACAGGCTCCTATTCAATGATACCTGAACGCCGATTGTTGCTTTTGGGACCAGAAGGTTCAATAATGCCGATCCGCGCCGGAAGTGAGGGCACGGGATCTAACAAACCACGCCATTGGAGAAAAAGATCATGCCTATCGTAAACATCGATGTTGCATCCAAGCTGTCAAAGGACCAGAAGGCAGCTCTGGTCAAGGGTGTGACCGCAACCATTACCGAGGTGACCAAAGCCCCGGACCAGACAGTTATCATCATCATCAACGAAGTCGAACGCGACAACATTGCAAAAGGCGGAGTCCTCTTCTCGGACCGGACATAATAGAACCGACAGGAAAATGAGCCATATGAAAAAGCGCATTGCCGCGTTGTTCCCGGATGATCGGGCCATACCTGAGGCGTACCGCATTTCCGGGACGATCAGTCAGGACTACTACTTGATCGACGGCGAGTTGCGCCGCTGGCACGGTCCGTTGCAGAAGATCCATACTCCGCTCCATGTCAGGGACAGTGCCGGGGATGCCCGAACGTGGATTGGCACCGCCCCCCTGCTGGACGGGACCGCGGCCCTGGAGGCCCTTGCAGTCGCAGTGCGGGCCTACGACAACGGTCGCGGTACCTGGCCGACCATGCCGGTCGGGGATCGAATCCGATGCGTACAACGCTTTGCCGCCGGCGTCAGGAAAAAGAAGGATCAGGTCGTCCGTTTGTTGATGTGGGAGATTGGTAAGTCGGTCAGGGAGGCCACGGCCGAGTTCGACAGGGCTCTGGCCTATATCCGGGACACTCTCGACGCACTCAAGGAGTTGGACCGGCAATCGTCACGCTTCGTCATCCAGCAAGGTATCATCGGCCAGATCCGCCGCGCCCCGCTGGGGGTGGTGCTCTGCATGGGGCCGTACAATTTCCCGCTCTACGAAACCTTCACAACCCTGATCCCATCGCTGGTCATGGGCAACACCATCGTGCTCAAGCCGCCCCGTTTTGGGATACTGGTCTTCCAGCCGCTGCTGGAGGCGTTCCGTGACGCCTTTCCACCAGGAGTGGTCACTACGGTCTACGGCGAGGGCGAAACAGTTATCCCGCCGCTTCTGACATCGGGACAGGTGGACGTTCTCGGCTTCATCGGTACCCACCGGGTGGCCGACGCACTGCGCGCCATACACCCCCGCCCTCATCGCCTGCGCTGCGTGCTCGGACTGGATGCCAAGAACCCGGCGGTTGTCCTGCCGGACGCCGACCTGGGTCAGGCGGTGCAAGAGTGCATCCGGGGCAGCCTGACTTACAACGGCCAGCGCTGTACCGCACTGAAGATCATCTTCGTCCATAGCAGCATCGCGGATAAATTCATCTCTTCCATGGCCGAGGGAATCGGGCTGCTGAAATGCGGCATGCCGTGGGACGAAGGAGTGGTCATCACGCCGCTGCCCGAGCCGGAAAAGCCGGCCTATCTGCAAGGTTTGCTGAAGGACGCGCTCCGGCACGGCGCCCGCGTGGTGAATCCTGACGGAGGCGCCGTCAGCAGCTCGCTGGTCTACCCGGCACTCCTCTACCCGGTCTCCCCGGCCATGCGGGTCTACCACGAGGAACAGTTCGGGCCGGTAGTACCGGTGGTCCCATTCGATGATATTGCTGATGTGATCGACTACGTGGTTGCGTCGCCATACGGCCAGCAGGCCAGCATCTTCGGAAAGAACAGCGACCAGTTGGCCGGGTTGGTGGATGCCCTGGTCAATCAGGTCTGCAGGATCAATATCAACAGCCAGTGCCAGCGCAGCCCCGACAGCTTTCCCTTCAACGGCCGTAAGAATTCAGCAGAAGGGACCCAGTCGGTGGCCGACGCCCTGAGAATATTCTCCATCCGCATCGTGGTGGCGACCAGGGAGACCGAGGGCAACCGGGAAATTATCAACGACATCGTCAAAGAGCGTAAATCCCATTTCCTGACCACCGATTTCATCCTGTGATTAGGGTCTCTGAACGTAGTTGGTTGAGTAAAAAAATTCCCTGACGGAACCATAAAAAGGAGAAACCATGACACGATACAACGACAATCCGTTGCTGCCCGGTGGCGGCATCCATCATATTGCGGTGCGCACCACCGATCTGGCGGCATCGCTCAGGCTGTACCGCGAAGTACTGGGCATGTCCATCGTCAAGGAGAATGAGGTCCCCGGCAAGCGCCTGGTGCTGCTGGATGCCGGCGACGGCAGCCACATTGAACTGGCCTCGCCACTCGACAGCGCTGCCCCGGCCAACACCCCGGTGGTGAACCATCCCCTGCAGCACATCGCCCTGACCACATCCGATGTACTCGCCGTCATTGAACGGGTCCGCGCAGCAGGCTACGAGATCACCGTAGAACCCAGGGAGGTGCGGTTGGGAGAATCCCCGACGACGATCGCCTTTTTCAAAGGGCCGGCAGGAGAGTTGATCGAGTTGTATGGCACTTAATGATCTGCAAGGTCTGTAATATGTCAGGGCTTTGACAAAAATCTTCGACAGCCGCTGGACTTGCTGGCGGCTTGCGTTTATCTCCGGAAAATTTTAAAAAAAAGGAGACAAAAACCATGTGTGACTGTGGCAGGAAAGCCCGACTTGGAGGGCAATGCGGGAAGAAGGTTCCGGGTGAAAGACCGTTTCCTGGCAAAACGGCAACAATCCCGGATCACCAGGATTCAGGGCAGAAAAAATTTACACTGGCTGAATTACGTGATTATGACGGCAATAAGAGTGATTTTGCCTACCTTGCAATCAACGGTATCGTCTATGACGTCACCAACGTTCAGCTATTGAAGGATGGGAGACATCACGGCGTAACTCCCGGCAACGATGTTTCCGACATGTTTGTGCACAATAAGGCCATACTCAACCGTTTGCAGGTTGTTGGAATACTTGAGTAATACCGATTCATATCAAGGCGCTACCGGCATTAGCTCGTCTTCGGCTCATCAACGTACGACCTGTACGCCTTCGTCGCCTCAATCCCCGCCGCCTTGATTTCATCCTTGATTTGGAATCGGTATAAGCCGGAACGAAACGGAAAGGAGTGAATGATGCCAAACGTGATCCACACTACCGCCGCTCAGGGTTTCTCCCATGCCGCCGACGCCTATGAGCGCGGCCGCCCCGACTACCCTGTCGAGGCGGTGAGCTGGCTTGTTTCCCGGCTTGGCCTTGGTCCCGGTACGGTAGTGGTCGAGGCGGGGGCAGGGACCGGGAAGTTCACCCGGTTGCTCGTGCCTTCGAAGGCGCGGGTTGTTGCTATCGAGCCGGTGGTGGAGATGCGGCGGAAGCTCTCGACGCTTCTGCCGGAGGTCGAGGCGCTCGACGGGACAGCGGAGGCGATTCACGTGCCGAAGGGCTACGCCGATGCCGTGGTAGCGGCCCAGGCGTTCCACTGGTTCCGGGGGGAAGAGGCCCTCGCCGAGTTTCACCGGCTGCTGCGCCAGGGGGGGAAGTTGGGCCTCATCTGGAACCGGCGGGATGAAACCCTGGACTGGGTGGCACAACTCGCCAACATCGTGGACCGTTTCGAAGAGGGGACCCCCCGTTACAAGAGCGGCGAGTGGAAAAAGGCCTTTGAGGTGACCGCTTACTTCGGACCGCTGCGACATGCCGAGTTTGGTTACGTCCAAACCGGCACCCCGGAGACCGTTGTCGATCGGGTCGCCTCAATGAGCATTATCGCCGCTCTGCCGGCCGTTACCAGGGAACGCGTACTGGCGGATGTACGAACCCTGATCCGGGAACATCCGGCCACCCGTGGCAGGGAATCGATTGAATTTCCCTATCGCACCGATGTGTATGTTGCGGAGCGCGTTTGAGGGTTTGACGTATTTAAAAGGCCGGCATCCCTCGAACGTTTCCTGTGGCGACCTTGGATACCTGCGGTCTCGCAGTTTCCACTGGTCGTAACGGTCTGCACTTACGGGCGCTATCCCCACGATCCTGAGCTGTTCGCCTGAATGGGTGTGGACCTTCACGGATTTGATCTGAATCATCTTCCATGTTCCAAGGGAGATTTTTTTCATAGAAGAACAGCAGTGTTTTGATGGCTCGGTGAAAACCTGATTCTGTTCGAAGAGCTGGAGGCGCGGTGCTGGTCGAGAAAGCGGGTTTTTGCGACGTGGCCGGGGTTATGGAAATCGTTACCCATTGCATTCTCAATATGTGCTCGAAAGGCATATACCAATGGGATGATGTGTATCCCAGTGCTGCGGTGATCGAGGATGATTTCCTATCAGGCTCGCTGTATGTGATCCGACAGACCGGAGCGTGCGTGGCAGCAGTGTGCCTCAATGAAGAGCAGCCCGAGGAATACGGCCGTCTGCCCTGGCGGTATCGATCCGGACGGGTTCTGGTGATTCATCGACTGTGCGTGCACCCCCAGTGGCAGAGACAGGGGCTAGCGGCGCGTCTGCTATCGTTTGCCGAGGAACATGCGGCCGGGCATGGATTCGCTGCTATCCGTTTTGATGCCTACAGCGGAAATCCCGGTGCGCTGGCGCTGTACGAAAGGCACGGCTATGAAAGGGTTTCCGGAACCATCCAATTTCCACGACGGAAATTGCCGTTTTACTGTTACGAGAAGGAGGTTGATGCAAACTCATGACCTGCCATCCGGACGGAGAACTTGCTGTCGCTGTTGATAGCGGCACGGTGGTGGGCTTTATCTCGTTCCATTTTATTCCTCAGCTTGCGCTTCCGGGAGATTTCGCGCGTATCAGCTATATGTGCGTTGATGAATCGGTCAGAAGCCGAGGCATCGGCCGGCAGTTGGAATCATATTGCGAGCGCAGGGCCAGGGAACGTGGCTGCAACAGGATAGAATTGCACTGCCACAGCCGCCGTGAACATGCGCACCGGTTCTACTTGCGGCAGAGGTACGAGGAATCGCCCAAGTACCTGATGAAGAAACTTTGAACTTGCAGTTGGCTTAGCCAATGACAATGAATCACAGGATATGAAAAACCAATGGTGCAAGGCATCAGCCACATAACATTTATCGTCCGCGACTTGGAGCGGATGGCCCTCCTGCTGTGCGAGGGCTTAGGGGCAACGGAGCTTTACGACAGTGCAAAGCGGAATTTTTCGCTGTCGCGGGAAAAGTTCTTTCTGCTCGGCGGGGTGTGGCTTGCGGCCATGGAAAGCGAACCGCTGGCGGAACGTTCCTACCAGCATGTTGCCTTCAAGGTTGCCCCGGAAGAGCTTCCGGCATACCGGGCGCGGCTGAAGCGACTTGGTGTGGAAATCAAACTACCGCGCAGCCGGGTTGAAGGAGAAGGCGAGTCTCTCTACTTCTACGACTTCGATAATCACCTGTTCGAACTGCATACCGGTACCCTGGAAGAGCGTCTTGCGCGTTATGCGGAAGAGGCGGACACAAATAATGAGTGACACCAGAGGATAACGAATCTAATGACAACAACACTGTACATAGCTCGCCACGGAGAAACTGAATGGAACCTTGCCCAGAAACTTCAGGGTCATCAGGACAGCCCGCTTACCGCAAGAGGCCGCTGCCAGGCTGAATCCCTGGCTGCTGCGCTGAACAACAGACAGATCACCAGGGTTTACAGCAGCGACCTGGGTCGTGCCTTGCAAACTGCCCGCGTTGTTACGGAACATCTGGGAGTGGAACTGATCATCGACAAGAGGCTTCGGGAGCGGAATTTCGGCATCCTGGAAGGTAAGACAAAGGCCGAACTCGATGAGGGGCTCTTACAGGAACGGTTTCGCAGTCACGATCCCGATTATGTCATACCTGGTGGCGAGAGCTTCAGGCAGGTCTATGAACGCTCAGTCGCTTGTCTGGAGGAACTTGTCGAACAGAACGGGCATGCTGCCTTTGCCGTCATTTGTCATGGAGGCATAGTAAATGGTGCCTTCTACAGGGCGCTCGAACTGCCGCTGAACCATCCCCGCCATTTTTCGCTCAACAATGCCAGCATGAACAGGATCTCGGTAGTTGACGGAAAATGGTTTCTGGATATTTGGGGTGATGTATCCCATCTGAACGCGCAACATCAATCTGACACCTGATTTTTCAACGGCAATTTGTTGTCATAAGAGATTAAACGAGAGGAAAGGACGGACTAAGTTGAACACTTTAGACGCTATTGAATCCTCCCCTGTTATACATGGTTCATTTCGCTGGTTTCTGGTTGCTCGATGCGCCGCCATTATCGCTTATCAGATGGTGTCGGTTGCCGTCGGTTGGCAGGTTTACGAGCTGACACACCGTGCCCTTGATCTGGGATTGGTGGGACTGGTGCAGTTCATTCCCTCGATGCTGTTGGTTCTGTTCGTCGGCCACGCCGCGGACCGCTATGACCGCCGTCGGCTCGTTGCCATCGCCCAGACCTTGGAAGCGGCGGCAATCCTGATCCTGTGCTGCGCCACCATTGGCCACTGGGTGAGTCGTGACGTGCTCTTTCTCTTTGTCTTTGCAGTCGGTATCGCCCGCGCCTTTGAATTCACCACCATGCAGACTCTGGTCCCGTCGCTGGTAGATCAGGAAGCGCTGCCGAAAGCCATGGCGGTGAATGCCTCGGTCATGCAGGCTTCCATCATCGTTGGTCCCATGCTGGGTGGGTTTTTGTACGTTGCCGGGCCGGCAGCCGTCTATGGCGTCAGTTGCACCCTTTTTCTCGTTTCGGCGTTGTTGATCTCCCGCATCCGGGTCAGGCGCACAGCGCCGAAGCGAGTTCCGGTGAGCTTGGCGACGATCTTTGCGGGAGTTTCCTATATCCGCAGCAAGCCGGTTCTGCTGGGTGCCATCTCGTTCGATCTCTTTGCCGTACTTCTGGGGGGAGCAACTGCATTGCTGCCGATCTACGCCCGTGACATCCTGCTCGCCAGCCCCCGCGGACTCGGTTTGTTGCGCTCAGCCCCTGCTGTCGGCGCCTTTGCCTCATCACTCTACCTGGCTCGCTTCCCCCTGCGCAACAAGGTTGGCAGGACGATGTTTACCGCTGTCGCTTGGTTCGGTCTGGCGACCATCATATTCGCCCTGTCCCGTTCCATGGTTATTTCCTTTCTGGCCCTGGTTCTGCTCGGCTGGGCCGACATGTTGAGTGTGGTTATCCGTTCGTCTCTTGTGCAAATGGAAACACCCGATGAGATGCGGGGGCGGGTCAGCGCCGTTAATTCCGTATTTATCGGCGCATCCAACCAGTTGGGGGAGTTCGAATCCGGGGTCACCGCTGCCTGGTTCGGCGTTGTCCCGGCCGCCGTGATCGGCGGTATCGGAACACTTGTGATCGTAGCCCTCTGGCGATATCTCTTTCCGCAGTTGGCGGAGCGGGACAAGCTGCATGGGAGTGAATACGAGCCAAATGCGCTTGATGCCGCACCTTCAGAGGCATGACAAAACAAATCAGCTATTCCTGAGCAGGAAAAAATCATACAATCATCATCATAATAATGAAGGGGGAATATAGTGAAAGTCATAGCGATCAACGGCAGCGCCCGCAAGGACGGCAACACGGCAATTCTCATCAGAAAGGTATTTTTCGAACTGGAGAAAGAGGGGATTGAAACAGAACTTGTGCAGTTGTCGGGGCACGTTATCCGCGGCTGTACCGCCTGCAACCTGTGCCGGACCAACCTGGACGGACACTGCGCCATTACCGGCGACATCGTGAACGACTGCATCGACAAGATGGCGGCTGCGGACGGCATCATCCTTGGATCGCCCACCTATTTCGCAGATATCACCTCTGAACTGAAGGCGCTCATCGACCGCTCCGGCAGGGTCGGCGGCGCCAACGGCGGCCTCTACCGGCGCAAGGTCGGCGCCGGGGTGATTGCGGTACGCCGCGGCGGCGCCATCCATGCCCTGGATACCATCCACCACTTTCTGCACATCGCCCAGATGGTCGTCCCCGGAGCCAGCTACTGGAACGTGGGGATTGGCAGAGAGATCGGCGAGGTGGAACAGGACGAGGAGGGTATCCGGAACATGCAGGTGCTGGGTGAGAACATGGCCTGGCTGCTGAAGATAATCCATGGGAACCGTCGCTAGTCCATAAAGGAAACTCTATGAATATATCCGATGGAATCGAGACGCTGGAGCTGCGCTCGCTGAACCTGACCGGCTCATGGGGCATTATCAATCCCGTACTGATCAGGGACAATGATACGGCACTCCTGGTGGACGCCGGTTATCCGGGGCAACTGCCCCAGATCCGCGACGCGGTCGAGCAGGCAGGTGCGCCGTTTTCCGACGTGAACAAGATCATCATCACCCACCACGACCTGGATCATATCGGCAGCTTGGCGGATATCTGGCGGGAGTCGGGCGGCCGCATCGAGGTCCTGGCACATGCTGGGGAGGTGCCCTATATCCAGGGGGATCTGCCGCCGGTCAAACAGACCCCGGAGCGCCTGGCCCAACTGGAAGCCCAGTTCAACGCCCTTCCCGAGGAGTTGAAACCACGCCTGAAAGCGTTCCTGTCCCCACCGGCGCCCTCCACGGTAGACCGTACCCTGGCCGATGGCGAGGAGGTGCCCCATGCAGGCGGGATTATAGCCATTCACGCGCCCGGCCATTCGCCGGGACACCTCTGTCTGTACCACAAACGGAGCAGATCGCTGATTGCCGGAGACGCCCTGAACGTCAGCGATGGTTTACTGGTTGGACCTAATCCGGTTTATACGCCTGACTTGGCAACCGCGCTGGCGTCTCTGAAAAAACTTGCCGCCTATGACATCGAAACCGTCATCTGCTATCACGGCGGTGTGTACCGTGGCGACGCCAACCGGCGCATCGCCGAGTTGGCCGACGGAAGATAGGCCGCGGCCGACGTTTAGCGGGTAAACAAAGCTCGAATGGGAAAGGAACGACATGATCAATAAGGAACGGCTCTATTCCAGGTTCATGGAGCTTTGCAGCATGGATTCCGAACCACGCTTGCACAACTGGTTCTATTGACGGAGTGGGTGCTGGCGATTGTCGATGATGGCCTTGCCCGTTCGTGACCGCAGCCGGTGTCGTAGGAAGAACAGAGATTACGGATGAGATCCCTCCACTCCTATATCAAGAATCTTAGCGTCAGCCGGATGGAAGAGCCAGTGTTGCCGCAATGATAGACAGTGAGAATAGATATCAAACTATTTATGCTGTAGTCAGGCGAATTCCCGTTGGTTTTGTAGCCACCTACGGCCAGGTTGCCCGACTGGCAGGTCTTCAAGGTTGTGCGCGCCAGGTGGGGTATGCCTTGAGCGCCCTGACGGACAAGTCTGCCGTTCCCTGGCATCGCGTGGTCAACGCCCAGGGGCGCATCAGCCCGCGCTCAGGCGGCAGCCCGGCTGACATGATCCAGCGGCTGCGCCTTGAAGAAGAAGGCGTTTGCTTCGACGAGCGCGGCCATATTCCGCTGGATCGCTTTCAGTGGCGGCCGGTGCCGAAATCTCTATCCCGATAAATACGGATCTACAAAAAAACTTGACAATTGCAAAATTTGGTACTAATTCTATATAAAAAGTAGAGTATAAACGTGGGTTGCATTATCGACCCAGGTTATCGCGGTGATGACGATACCATTATAGAAGCTAACCAGTAAACTGGAGGCCAAGGATTATTCCTTGGCCTTTTTTGTTTTTCAGGCTGCAACAAACCATTTTCAAAGGAGCCGGCCCATGGCCAAGATAGCCAAAAATCTGACCGATCTGATTGGTAATACCCCGTTGCTGGAGCTGTCGAACTACTCCCGAAGAGAGAAGGTTACTTCCCCGTTGGTGGCGAAACTGGAGTATTTCAACCCCGGCGGCAGCGTCAAGGACCGTATCGGCTATGCCATGATCAAGGACGCCGAGGACAAGGGACTGATCAACCATGATTCGGTCATTATCGAGCCGACCAGCGGCAATACCGGCATTGCGTTGGCCTTTGTAGCCGCGGCTCGCGGTTATCGCCTGCTGTTGACCATGCCCGATACCATGAGCGTTGAGCGGCGCAACCTGCTCGCGGCTCTCGGGGCGGAGATCGTGCTCACGCCGGGTGCCGAAGGGATGAAAGGCGCCATCCGCAAGGCCGAGACCCTGGCGGCCCAGATCCCCAACTCATTCATACCGCAGCAATTCACCAATCCGGCCAACCCCCAAATCCACCGCACTACCACCGCGGAGGAGATCTGGCGGGATACGGACGGAAGGGTGGATGTCTTCGTGGCCGGAGTCGGAACCGGTGGGACGATCACCGGGGTCGGCGAAGTACTCAAGAAAAGGAACCCCAATCTCAAGGTGATCGCCGTTGAGCCGCTTGAGTCGCCGGTACTGTCGGGCGGTGTGCCGGGACCGCATAAGATCCAGGGCATCGGCCCCGGTTTCGCTCCCGAGATCCTGAACCAGGCCATCATTGATGAGGTCTTCAAGGTCCGGGGTGATGAGGCCTTCGACACGGCGCGCGCTTTAGCGGAAACCGAAGGACTGGTGGTGGGGATATCCTCAGGCGCAGCCGTATTCGCCGCCGCCCAGATTGCACGGCGCGAAGAGAACGAAGGTAAAACCGTGGTCGTGCTTCTGCCAGATACCGGCGAGCGTTATCTTTCCACTACGTTGTTCGGCGGGCATTAGCCAAAAAAGCAGAACCTAAAACATACCCAAACTAAACCCAGCAGGAGACATACATGTCAGCTTTTATCGAAAAACCACGTTTCACCTGCCCCTTGGGCGGAGCACTGGCAACCGTGGGCGCTCTGCCCAGGGCGGTCGCTGTTCTGCATGCATCACAAGGGTGCGGCGGCAATTCCATCGGGGCCATTATGCAGGGGGCAGGGCATACCGGAAGCGGCTATTGCGGCGGTGCTTCCATTCCGGCCAGCGGCATCGGCGAACAACAGATCGTTTTCGGCGGGATCGCTCGACTTGAGGAACAGCTGGAAAGCACCCTGGAGGTGATCGATGCCGATCTGCTCGTCGTGATTACCGGCTGCACCGCCGAGATCATCGGCGATGACCTGGAATCGGTGTTGCGCACGTACCGCGCGGCCGGTGACGGCCGTCCACCCTTGGTGCATGCCAGTGGCGCCGGCTTCAAGGGTAACAGCTATTTCGGCTATGATTCGGTCTTGCAGGCCCTGTTCCGGGGCTACGTCATTCCCGCTGAGCACAAGAAAAAGGGGAAGGTCAACCTGTGGGGGCTTCCGCCGTCGCTGGACGTATTCTGGGAAGGGAACCTGATCGAACTGCGCCGGGTGCTGGAAGGGATCGGCCTGGAGGTGAACACCTTCTTTACCAAGCAGGATACCCTGGCCGGGTTGCGGGCCGCTGGCGAAGCCGAACTCAACATAGTCGTCTCCCCTGTCAACGGGGTTGCCGCCGCCCAGGTGTTCAAGGAGGTGCATGGCGTCGATCATTTCATCACCGATCTCCCCATCGGCGCCAAGGCGACCGCGGCATTCGTCCGCGATGTGGCAGAGAGGCTCAAGATCGATAATAGCAAGGTTGAAACGTTTTTGGCCGTTGAAAAGGACGCCTATTACCATTTCTTCAACCGCATCAGCGATTCCTACGCCGATCTGGATTATCAGCGTTATCTGGTCATCGTCGCTGATACGACCTACGCGGTTGCCCTGGCCCGCTTCGCGACCCATGAACTCGGCTGGCTGCCCAAACTGGTGGCCGTGACCGATCCCACGGATGAGGAGGATCGTCCGGCGATTGTCCAGAGGTTTGCCGGCGGTCTTGCCGATCACGAGGAGACGGTGGTGTTTGAAACCGACACCAGCCGGATATCTTCCCGGCTCTTCGAACGCTGGCCCAAACCGGACGGCAGCAAATACTACCGCTCCTTCAGTCCGGCCTTCGTCATCGGCAGCCGGCTGGACCGGGATTTTGCCGACAGTATCGGCGCCGGCCATTTGAGCGTGACCTATCCCATCTCGAACCGCTTCGTCCTGAACCGGGGCTATGCCGGATATCACGGGGCGCTGCACCTGGTTGAAGATGTCTTTTCCGTGCTGGTGGTCAACCGTTAAACAAATGTCTCCCTCACCCTTGACGGGTGTGGAGGGGCCTTAAAGGAGGAACACATGAGTTATTTGCATCTCAAAGTGCCGCCGACGCGGGATGTGCGGCTGCGGCCATGCAACGCCTACGGCGGAAGTCTGTGCAACCTGGTGGATGGCCAGAAAACCGGCTGCCTCAGCGCCAATGGCCGCACCTTTGCCCAGGCGACCGGTTGCCAGTTGACCCTCTCCATGGGGATGGCCGCCTCTATCCCCAATACCGTCGTCATCTACCACGGCCCGGTCGGCTGCGGCGCCGGCTCCCTGGCCCTGTCCGGGCAATCGAAGCAGAGCCAGCTTGCCCGGGGCAACGACGATGCGGTCGGGCGGGTCTGGATGTCCACCAATCTGAGTGAAGTGGATATCGTGTCGGGCGGCGAGAAAAAACTGGAGGCGGCCATCCTCGAAGCGGAACGCCGTTTCCGGCCTCACGCCATCTTCATCGGCAATACCTGCGTTCCAGCCATCATCGGCGACGATATCGACAATGTGGCGTCGCGCCTTCAGGATCGCATCAATGCCCGCATCATTCCGTTGCATTGCGAGGGGTTCAAGACCCGCTTCGTCGCCACGGCCTATGACATCGTCTATCATGGTATCCTGCGTTATCTGCTTGGCGGCGAGCGGGATCGGAAGCCGATCATCGAGGATGAGGCCGAAAAGATCGCCTATAAGCAACGCGCAAAACGGACCGTCAACCTGTTGAACGTCGGTTCCATGGGGTACGTGGACGAGGTCGAGCTGGTGCGGCTTCTGAACGCCATCGGCCTTGAGGCCAACGTCTATCCCTGCTTCACCTCGCCGGAGAAGTTTGTCAAGGTCAAGGACGCAGCACTGTCGGTCAGCATCTGCGCCACCCACGACGATTATTTCGTCGAGCACCTGAAGGAACACTACGGGGTTCCCTATGTCCTCAACACGATCCCCATCGGCACCGACAACGTACGGCTCTGGCTGCTGGATGTGGCCGATTTCTTCGGTCTCCGCGAAGAAGCTCTCAAGGTCATTGCGGCCGAGGAGGCCGAACTCGTCAAGGCCCTTGCGCCGCTTCGTAGATTTTTTGCTGGCAAGACCGCCTTCGTCAGCACCGGCGAGATTCGGGCCGGAGCTCAGGCCTGCATGCTGGAAAACGACCTCGGAATGAGGGTGGTCGGCATCCGCGCCCATCATTACGACGAATTCGGCGAGATCGTCTTCGAGAGTTTCAAGGGCCGCGAGGACGTGGCAATCAACGTGGCCGCCAATCAGCCCTTTGAGCAGGTCAACCTGATCAAACGCCTCAAGCCGGATGTGTTCCTGGGGCACGGCAACAGCAACGTCTGGGCGGCCAAACAGGGCATCCCGGTGCTCCCCATCTATGGCCCCAATGACAGCTATCTCGGGTACAAGGGGATTTTCGAGGTCGCCACGCGGCTGGAAAGGATTCTCACCAATCCCAACTGGTACAACACGCTTGGCGAAACCACCAAACTGCCCTACAAGGAAACCTGGTTCGAACAGGACCCCTACGCCTATATCAGGCAGACCCAGGAAGCTGCCTGATCCATTTGGGTTCTATAAATCGGCAGTACATTACCAGCCGTCTTATTATTGAATAATGAGACGGCTGGTATTGTCATGGAGGCCGGACTTCGGGTACTTTCCCGCAGGCCGTTATTCCCTTACATTGGAGTTTCCTCCATGATTAATCTCGTCAGAATCCATCGCAACTCCTATACTGTGCCGGTTTGATGAGATCGCCGCATAAATTGCACTATGCCTGGATCGTGGTGGCGGTAACCTTCGTCACACTGCTGGCGGCGGCTGGCATCCGCTCCACACCAGGGATACTGATCGTGCCGCTGGAGTTCGAATTCGGCTGGAGCCGGGCAACCATCTCAGCGGCGGTTTCCCTCAATCTATTGCTGTTCGGGCTGATCAGCCCCTTTGCGGCGGCCCTGCTCGACAGCATCGGGGTCCGCCGCACCATGGCCCTGGCCCTGACCCTGGTGGCCACCGGAGCTTGTCTGACCACCCGCATGACCCAACCCTGGCACATGATGTTGCTGTGGGGGGTGGTGGTTGGCTGCGGTAGCGGTATGGCCTCCTCCAGCTTGAGCGCCACCGTGGTCACCCGCTGGTTTCACAGCGGTCGCGGCACGGTGATGGGGCTTTTGACCGCCAGCACCGCCACCGGCCAGATGGTTTTCCTGCCTCTTCTCGCCATGATTAACGAACGCCGTGGCTGGCGCACCTCGGTCCTGTTCATGGTTGCCGCAATCGCGGTGATCACTCCGCTGGTGCTCGTGTTCATGCGTAATTTTCCCCACGACGTGGGACTGCGGTCGGTCGGCGACGACGGCAGCGGCGGCGTCGATGCTCAGACAGATCCCGGAGCAGACCGCAATCCGTTCCGGACTGCCGTGAGAGGGCTGAAGCAGGGACTTCGTTCACGGGATTTCTGGCTTCTGGGTGGCAGCTTCTTTGTGTGCGGCGCAAGCACCAACGGACTGATCGGCACCCACCTGATACCGGCCTGCGTCGATCACGGCATCCCAGAGGTCCGGGCTGCGGGCATGTTGGCCATGATGGGCATCCTCGACCTGGCCGGCACCACCCTTTCGGGCTGGCTGTCCGACCGTCATAATAACCGTTACCTGCTGGCTTGGTATTATGGTCTGCGAGGACTGTCGCTCCTGGGCTTGCCCTGGGCACTGGAAGGCCATTCCTGGGGACTGAACGTGTTCGCGGTTTTTTACGGACTGGACTGGATCGCCACTGTCCCGCCCACGGTGCGGTTGACCGCCGATGTTTTCGGCAGGCGGCAGGTTGGGGTCATGTTCGGTTGGATCTTCGCCTGCCACCAGATAGGCGCTTCATTGGCCGCCTTCGGAGCCGGTGCGGTACGCACATGGCTGGGAGACTACCTGGGAGCCTTCCTCGCCTCCGGCCTGCTCTGCATGTTCGCCGTGGGGCTGGTGCTGCAAATCGGCCGTCAAGAGGGTCATCACAGCGTCATAGTGGTTGCGGGCAGGGATTAATAGAGGTAATTTCAATTCCGGGAGGTTTGCCGTGCTGCTCTGGGAAATATTCATCCTCTACAGCCGCGTAGCGCTGTTTTCCTGGGGCGGGGGCCCAGCCTCGCTGGCACTGATGCAGCGTGAAACAACATCCGCACTGTGGGTGCCGCCTGGTACGACCGAAGCGGTGCCCTGGGCAACGCCGCTTGAGTTTTCGGATGCCGTGGCGGTGGGCAACGCGCTGCCGGGTCCCATCGCGCCGCAGGTATCGGCCTACGTGGGGTACAAGCTGGCCGGCGTACCGGGCGCCATTGCTGCGGCGGCCGGCACCGTGTTACCCACCACAATCCTGATGTTGGCCATGGTGGCGTTCTTTTTCAGGGTCAAGGACAGTCTGCTGATCCAGTCCATGCTTAAGGCCGTACGTCCGGTAGTGGTGGGACTGCTGCTCTGGACCGCCTACGACATGGCCTACAGCGTATTCGGCGTCAAGCGGCACGGATGGGGGGATTCCTTGACGATAGGATGGGACAAGATCCTGTTCGTTGCAGTCACCTTCAGTCTGCTCACCACGACCAGGATTAATCCGGCAGTAGTCATCCTGGGGGCTGCCTGCATGGGAGGCATACTATACCGATGAAATCAGACAAACACGGCAAAGGGAAGTGATGAGTAATCGCAACTTGTTACGTGATCCGATCTGGCGTGCCGACGAGGTGGGGCTCGCGCTGCCCGATTCGCTGCACGCCGTCTCCGTGGCTCTGCCGCGCTGGCGGGACGTGGTCGGTTACGAGGAAAAATGGCCCGATGTGGTCAGCCGTCTGCAAAACGGCTATCCCCGCTTCGTCATTCACCGGCTGGTTCAGGAACTGGCCCGGTACATCGGCGGCGATCACCCCTGTCTGCCGTTTCCGTCCCGCCATGTGGCGCACCTCTGCGTGACGTTCATCCGCCGACAGAGCGGCGCAGATGCCCATGCCGTGGAGCGGGGCGGACTGCACGGGGTTGTGACGACCGATGCCGGTTACGAGGCCCTCAAGGCGTTCTGGCAGCACACCGGGTTGATCGTATCCACCCGCCAAGCCGAGGCAGCTCTGGCCGGAAGGCAGGAGCAGGGAAAAGACGGTGAAGAGATACGCCGTTCCCTGCGTACGCAGCTTGCGGCGCTGTACGACTGTGCGCCGGACGATGTGTTTCTCCAGCCAACCGGCATGGCGGCCGGGTTCGCCGCGCTCAGGGCGGTGATGCGGCGCAGCCCCGGCCATCCCACCGCACAGATCGGTTTCCCCTACGTGGACACCCTCAAGCTTCAGGAAAAATTCGGCCATGGCGTCACGCTGCTGCACGACCTCAACCGCTGCCACGCCAATCTGCGCGCCTTGCTGAAGCGCGGCCCTCTGGTCGCCTGCTTTGGCGAGATCCCCGGCAACCCTCTGCTCGGCCCCCCCAACCTGCCGCAGATAAGCCCATTCCTCCGCGAACAGGGCATACCGCTGGTGGCCGACGACGTGGTGGCCACCCCGCTCAATATCGACCTGTCGGAAACCGCGGACCTGATCGCCACCAGCCTGACCAAATACCTGGTGGGCAGCGGCGACGCCATGGGCGGAGCCCTGGTCTGCAATCCCCGCTCTCCCTATTATGCCGATTTGAAACCGATCGTGGCAGCCCAGCACGAGGAGTTGCTGTGGGGTGGGGATGCTGCCGTGCTGGAGGCCGGTATCGGAGGTTTCCCGGAACGGATGCGCCGTCACAATGCCAACGGGCTGCTGATCGCCGAACGGCTGCGCGCCCATCCGGCGGTGGCCCAGGTCTGGTATCCCAAATGGTCGTTCGGCGAGGCCTACGAAGCGGTGCGCCGTCCCGACGGCGGCTGGGGGGCGCTGGTCACATTCCTGCCCCACGATGCCGAAACCGCCGCGCCGCGCATCTACGACAACCTGCCGATCTGCAAGGGGCCCAGTCTGGGGACGGTCTTCAGCTTGGCCTGTCCTTTCACCCTGCTGGCCCACTACACAGAGCTGGACTGGGCCGAGACCTGCGGGGTACCCCGCAATCTGATCCGGCTTTCGGTGGGACTGGAGGAGCCGGAAGAACTGTGGAAACGGTTGGAACGCGCCCTTAGTGCCTGATCAGGAGAGTGTCTCTGCGGGTGGCAGGGCGTAGCGCGGATCGACCGGCGCTCCTTCGAGGTGTGTCAGCCGGTAGCGTTCGATGATGTGCCGGTCGGCCTCGAAGGCCAGTTCCGGGAACGGTCCGGCGAGCGGGAACCAGCCCAGTTCGGCCAGGTCGTCGCCGGGCTGTGGGCTGCCCGACAGGATGCGGGCTTTGAGGACCACGACCACGGTGTGCAACCCGGCAGCGAGGAAATTGGAGACCACACTGAGGATCGAACAGATCTCAACCGTCAGCCCGGTTTCCTCACGGGTCTCGCGGATGGCCGCACTCAGGAAGTCCTCGCCGTATTCGATAAAACCGCCCGGAAGGCACCAGGCGCCGGCGCCGAAGCTGCTGAGGGCGCGTCTGCCGAGCAGCACGCTATCCCCTGCGGTAATCAGGATGACCACGCCGGGTGCGGGATTGCGATAGCAAACCCAATCGCAGGCCGGGCAGACCTGGCGAGGCTCCGCCGGAGGCGCCGCAACGACGAGCGGAGCTGCGCAAACGGGACAATAACGATAGCGGTTAAGGGCGTCGTTGCCGTTACGGTCATAGGCGCTGAAGATTTGCTGCGGGATCATGGCGGTTTTCCTCGGTTCCGTTATGTTTGCTGCAATGATTCTTAACATGATTTTCGAATTGGAAACTACATAGCAGATTGCCGGACGACATGGCAAAGAAATACTTTTTCCATTCCCGTCCCACATGATGAGTTGACGCTTGAAGGCACCACACTGGGTGCCGTTTATCACTAAACCATACCTAAAGGAGCTTCTTATCCGATGGACGATGTAGTTTTCGATTTCGATACCCCCGCGGATCGTAGTAGTACCAGCAGCGAGAAATGGGACAAGTACCAGGGACGCGACGTCATCCCGCTGTGGGTGGCTGACATGGACTTCCGATCTCCGCCTGCGGTGATCACGGCGTTGCACGAGCGGATCGAGCACGGCGTGTTCGGCTACTCCCATCCACCGAAGGGTCTAGTGGAAGCGGTGTTGGATCATCTGGAACGGGATTTCGACTGGCAGGTCCAGCCCGAATGGCTGGTCTGGCTGCCCGGCCTGGTGTGCGGTCTGAACGTGCTCAGCAGGGCCGTAGGGGAAGAGGGCGACGAGGTGATAACCTTTACCCCGATCTATCCCCCCTTCATATCTGCCCCGACCCTGTCGCAGCGCACCACTGTCAAGGTGCCCCTGCAACTGCATAACAACCGTTGGGTGGCGGACCTGGATGCTCTGGAACGGGCCATCACGCCGCGCACCAAGATGCTCTTGCTGTGCAGTCCTCACAATCCGGTGGGCCGGGCCTGGACCAGGGAGGAATTGCAGCAGTTCGCCGTTGTGGCCGAGCGTCACGACCTGGTGATCGGTTCGGATGAAATCCACGCCGGCCTGATCCTGGATGAAGGGACACGCCATCTGCCGATTGCCGCCCTGTCGCCGGAAACGGCCCGCCGCACCATCACTCTGCTGGCTCCCAGCAAAACCTACAACATCCCCGGCCTGGGATGTTCCTTTGCGGTGATCAGCGATTCCTCCCTTCGCCGCGATTTTATCAAGGCGGCCGGCAGGATCGTGCCGCACGTCAACCTGCTCGGGTACACCGCCGCCGAAGCGGCCTACCGCCATGGCGAAGAATGGCGACAAGCCCTGCTTTCGTACCTTCGGGGCAACCGCGACCTGATAACGGAAGCTGTGGCGCGTATGCCCGGATTGACGACTTACCACGTGGAAGCCACCTACCTGGCCTGGATCGACACTCGCGCCGTCGGCATCGACAATCCGGGCCGCTTCTTCGAGGAGGCCGGCGTTGGGCTGTCCAACGGCGCCGATTTCGACGCGCCGGGATTTGTGCGGCTCAACTTCGGTTGTACGCGGGCTCTGCTGAAAGAGGCGCTGCAGCGGATGGAACAAGCTTTAGTGCATCTTTAACAGGAGGTAACTGTTCAGCACATTATGGGAGCGTAGGCTTCCAGCCTGCGTTTCAAGCGGGTTTATCGTTTGAATTTTGAGTTCAGCTCACTCTTATCAGGCAGGTGAAACATTGCCTGAAGACAGGCAGGATGCCCATCCTCGATGTTGATGCTAAAATAGTACAATAAGAGTATACGTTGACTCCGGCTTCGGTTTTGGCGAGTTTGGAAAAAGGTCCCCGCTTGCGCGGGGACATAACATGGGAGGAGGCACTGCTTACTGCCTGGGATGGCCGCTGGATGTGGCCAAAGCTGTTGTTGCCGAACTCTCTGGATAGGACTATCGATGTGAAACAGACTTTACTTTTTATACCTGCGCTTCTGCTTAGCATGTCCCTTATGTCCGCCCGTCCTGTAAAGGCCATGGATAGCGCCGAATACGGCGAATTCCAGAAACTCATGCTGACACCGCTCGACCAGTTGACGGAAAAGGCGGATAAAATCCTGAGTGCAAAATATGAACGTCCGGACGACTCGTCGGCCTCACAGGATTACATGGGTTATTCAGGCCTGCCGATTTTTGTGCTATCCAGCATATCGTCCTATGTGGGCTATCGAATTGCCACGGTAAAACCGCAATTGCTGGCGCACTATGAGTGTTACGCCGCGTGCGGCAACCAAAAGCCTCGCAACCTGCTGGAATGCTTTCTCAAGGCCGGGAAACCGGGTGCCTATGTTGACGTGGCCGCATCGTGTCCGGTCTGCTACGGTGAAGCGATCAGCATTTTCCTTTGGGACGAGATGGGTGCCTCTATGGGCGAAATTATCGGCGGCCTGCGTTTTCTGTATGATCCTTCGACACGTGAGGCCCCACCGCTGTGATGTTTTACACATTGCGTTAATCTCGCGGCGGGCACCTTGGTACCCGCCGTTTTTGCAAGAATTAAAAGAAGTAATACAGGGCAAGACGTGCAGTATTGACTTTACCGTAATCAGATAATCCAGCAAGTGCACTGCCTGCGGTCGTTATATTAGTAACATGCCCGTAGCGGGTATCTACATGTTGGTATTCGGCGCCAACTCTGACCGCCGCATTCAGGTCATAAAATACGTTCGCAAAGAAGGTTTGATTATAGCGTTCGTAATTGTTTATACCACTATTAGCATATGCGCTATAGTTGTATGCCTCTCGACGGCCGTAACCGGTATTAAGACTCAGGTTTTGGGTCGGATAATAGAGCAGTTGCGTTGCAACGCCGAAACCTTTAGCCGGTTGCAGGTTGCCTGCCGTTCCGGTGTACTGTGCCGCGACGTTTCCTGCGAAATTGGCGGCTATATACGCCTGTCCTTCAAATGTTAGGGTGTTTGCTCTGCTCTTGCCGTCAACGGAGGCCAGGATAGGCACAAAGGAGTAGTAACCTACCCCCCATGTATCGATGGTCTTGTCATTTGTCTGTCCCAAGGCGTGTTGGTTGCCATAGACGCCGAAGAAACCTGTGGTAAAGTTCTGCTGGGCATAACCGTACTGGGTCGGAGAGGAGCCAAGGGCCTTACTGACAAAAAGTGCCTGGCCTACGAAATTTGGCAGCGCGCCCCAACTGTCGCCAGTGGTGGATCCGCCGACGGTATTGCCTGCGGCAACATTGGTACCGTTATTGTTGTAGTTTGTCTGAGTTGGCTGCTCTACAGCTAAAACAAACTTAAATGAGTTGGCAGGAGTCAGGTCAACCTTCTGGGTCAGCCTGATTTGGGGCTCCCGGTAGCCGTTGTTATAGCCGAATTGTATACCGGCATTGAAGTCAACGGTGTTGGCATTGAAGAGACCGAAATTCTCGCCCGTCTGGCCAAAAAGTAGTTGGGTGTTGCCCCAGTCCAGGTTGGCGTAGGCATGGCGCATGCGCGGTGCGGCGTTGAATGCTTCGAGATTGCTGGCGTTGGTAACTTGGGAGTTATAAAAATCCAGTTCCAACAGTGCCGTTGTCTTGGCACCCAGCAAGGTAGGTCCATTAGACTTGAACCAAAGGCGAGACGCACGTGCATCTAAGGTTGATTGATCTTTTTGTCCTGGTTGAGAACTGTTTTTTGGAGCGTCTGTGGCTGTAAGGAATCCGTTAGGACCCAAATTCGCGGAATTGTAGGCATAGTCTAGTTTGACAAAGCCGCCGATGGACAGGTTGAACTTGCTGGTGGTAGGGGCCTGCAGGTTTCCGTAGACGCCCGGCGCCACTTCGCAGGCTGGTGAAAAGTCGCAGTTGTAAGGGACTTGGGACGAGCCGCTTGACGACGGCGAATCGGCGGCCAGTGCCGGTGTGGCGGCGAACAGCGCCGCGGCAAATACTAATGACAGTTGTTGTTTCATCATGATCCTCCTTGGTGTGGTGTTGTGCATCTGCATAGTGTCAATTTCCTCCTTATTGTGATTTGGGCGGATCGGATACCCCGAGTGTAATAAAAAAGGCCGGACCCAATTTGGGTTCGGCCTCCAGATACCTGGTAAACCACTGTGTGCAACTTGACGGTTCATCATTTTATGCCCGCGTTTTTCAGTGAACAGGCGGGTACTGCGGTAACAAGCGTTTATTTCTCCAACTCGACATAATCACCCGGTCTGACCTCCGCCGCCTCGGGTGAAACGCCATAGGAGCCGTCCTCTCCAAACAGTTCGGTGATCGGGAAGGCTGTTACACGCTTACCCGGAGCAAAACCGATCCCCTTGACCGCTTCCCCGCCACGGTACACGAACACGCGCTGGCCAACCTTTATGCCGCTTTCCGCACCGGCATCCACATAGATCCGTTCACCGCTCACGCTAATCACCCGCCCGTACCAGGGAAACCATCCCAACGACGCCAAGGCGGCGTCCGAAAGCCCCTTCAGAGCAGAAAGCAAGGCGTCTTGGCTGCTCTGGTCCTTACCGGGTTGCGGCACGGCAACCCAAAAAGAGCGGATCAGCAAAGGGCCACGGGTATCGTACAGGTCGGCTTTGATACGACCACCCGGTTTTATCCCGTCCGGCTTCGATATGAACAGGATCGGCCCGGCGGTGGTTTGATTGGCGATTGTCGCTATAAAGGCCACTTCCTCCTGGTCATTGATCAGTTCGTTTGATGTGGGGCTATCGACACCCCTGACAATGCTGCCTTGCGACAAAAACCTTCTCAAAGGCGCCCCGATGCTCTGTTCTCCAGCCACGGCCACCAGCAGGCGGGTTCGCACGGCACCGACCGGAGGCTTGGCGGCATCGATAAAAGTTGCTGTTTCGTCCGATGTGCCGACCAATTTTTCGTAACCTTTTTTCACCAATTCGGTGCCACGGGGCGGTCCATGCTCTACTGACTTTCGCGGCACCCAAATTTTGGCATTGGGATCGGACGAATCAGCTGAAAAGGGGTTGTCAACCTGCACATAGTCATCGGTGTTAATAGCCTGTTGATAGCGTGGGCTGCAACCGCAGACCAGCAAGGCTGTTGTCAACAGTACGGCAAATGCCGGCTTTGTCGCACTGGAGGTCGTAACCGTACAAGCGGTAACGGCATAATTCTTAAAAGTTTCAACTTGAAGCATGTCTGTCTCCTGTTATGAAATGAAAAGCCGCATCCCTGATTGGTGATGCGGCCTCCGGTTTTCCGGTCAGCTACGTTGGCTGCTGTGATGATCATGCTAATGATGCTGCTTGGCCATTACCTCTCTGACCGCCATCTGAAAAGCTTCCACGATGAATCCCTTCAGCACCTTTTCATCATTGCCGATCACGATCACCGGTACCGCGCGACTCTTGTACCTGGTCGTCATCTCGTCCATGTACGTTGCGTTAGAGAACACATCCTTTTTGACAAAGGGTATGTTGTTGCTTGTCAGGTACTCACTGGCCGCAGCGCAGCTCTTGCACCAGGGGGCCGTATAGATCTCGATTTTTGGGTATCGGGATACTGCGGGCGTACGGCTGCCGGAGGTGTCCGGGGTCGCTGCGGCAAAGCCGGCAAACGTGATCATGAACAGGGCACTACCGGCGATAAGGCGGGCTACGTGGTTCATGGTGCTCCTCCTTTGGTGTGAGCTTTGGCTTGAACGGTTTCACAAAAAAGACCGGTTTGCCGCAAGTGGGCTTAACCGGTCTCCAGTTTCCTGGTCAACGCATCATTCAAGTTAATACGACGAAGGCCGGATTTCCCGCGATAACGGATCATGCCGGCCTCCAGTTTCCTGGTCAACTTCGTCTTGCTCCGGGGCTGTGAAATCCCGGCTATGGGCGCTGCTATCAGTCTAAACGTTCAGGAAAAGAGCCGAACGAGTCCTTTGTGTACCATCAGGAGCCCGAAAACAATAAAGACCGGCTGCCTTTAGGCGTCCGGTCTCTTGTTTTCAAGTCAACCAATCTACTATTGCTATCGATTTAATGTTTTTATACTGAATTGTTCCGGTGGTGTCAAGATATTTTTTACTACATGATAAAAAATTCCGTGCAACGCTGAATCAGCCATTGTACCTTCGATGCAGCGCAAGCTGCCGCTACTTCGCGACCAGGGTCACGTTGTTTACTGCACTCTTGGCCGACTTTGTCTTCTTATTTATCTTCAATGGCTCTTTGTTAAAGGCGTTGGTAACTATGTCAGCGGGCCTGATTCCTGGTTTGACCTCACCATAGTCGGTCAAAAGATCGATCCAAAGCTTGATCGTGTCTTCTTTGATATAGCCATCCGGTGCGTAGAAATTTACATTGACAGTGGCTGGATCGACCTTTACCCGCTTGGCAAACAGGGCAATAGCCTTGTCCGGATTTGCGTTGATCCAGTTGTGTGTCTTTCCCATTGCTTTGACGAAGCGCCGCACCACATCGGGCTTTTCTTTGATGAACTTCTCAGAGAAATAGTTGGGGGTTGCACCTCCTTTAGTCCCCCATACTTCGTAATCGGTAAAGAGAATCCGAAGATCGTTGCCCTTTTTCTTGATATCCAGCGGATTCATGTGCGTTCCTGCCACGTCGGCGTCCCCGTGCTTAACCGCATCGATCTCCCTGCCAGGAGGCACGACCACGATCTTCAGCTTACCCTTGGGACGGGCTATGCCATTCTTCCGCATCCATTCATACGGCGTGTACTCGTTGCAGCCGCCGTAGGCCATGATGGCTATTCGTTTGCCGACAAGATCCTTGGCGGTCCTGATCGGGCTGGAGGCAGGCACCACAAAGACCATGTGCGGCCGCTCCCTGGTTGTCTCCGTTGACGCCACAACCGCCCTGATCTTTGCACCGCTATTGATGGCGGCAATGGTTCGGTTGACGTGGGCTCCGCCAACATCCAGCCGCCCGGCAATGACTGCCGCTACCAACTGCGGTGGCGGGACCACGCCGACAAACTCAGGTTTGATCCCTTCTTCGGCAAAGAAGCCCAGGTCCTCGGCGATGTAGAACGGATAAACGCCAGCGGTGCCGAACGTATCGGCCAGTTTGACCACATCTCCCTTGCCCGCCGGCGTTTTTTCGGCCCATGCCATTGGGGCCAGGACGGTAATGAGTATCACGACAACTGCGCTTGCTGTTTTCCACCACTTCGTTTTCACCATGTGATCCCTCTTTTCTCGTGACCCTGTCTGCTTACAATATATTGACTGCTTATCCTGTTTTCACCTGTTCCTTCCATCTGGTGACATGTCGTTCCAGCGCTACGAGCAAATAATTGACGCCGCAACCGATGAGTGATAGCGAGAGAATTCCTGCGTACATGTCTGGAACCGCATAGGATTGTTCCGCATAAAATATCAGGAAGCCGAGCCCGGAATTGGCACCGAGCATCTCGGCCGCCACCAGAACCAGCACTGCGTTTGCAGCACTCAGTCGGATGCCGGTCAGGATTGAAGGACTTGCCGCCGGTAGTATCACATGAAAGAGAAGCCCCGGTTGCGATATCCCCATGGAACGAGCCGATTTGACCAGCAGGGGGTCAACCCCCTTTACTCCGGCAATTGTATTGAGCAATGTGGGCCAGAGGGTGCCCCAAAAGATAATGGCTATCTTGGAGAGTTCGCCAAGGCCGAACACGAGGATGAAAACCGGGAACAAAGCAAGTATCGATGTATTACGAAAGACCTGCAACAGCGGATCCGCGAAGTTTTCAAAGCGCTTGAACCACCCCATGAGGATGCCGATTGGAATGCCGACCGCTATGGCGATGCTGAAGCCGCCCAATGCGCGCTGCAGACTGCTGAGCAGGTGTCTGGCCATCTCGCCTGAAACGATCAGTTTAACCAACGCCTGCAACACCAGCGAAAAGGGAGTAAGAATAAACGGATCGACAAACCCCAGCCGTGGCAAGGCTTCCCATACCAGGAGAAAGGCCAGTATCGCCGACCCTTTCTGAAATCCTCCCATCAGCCGTGTCGTGAAAAGTCCGTTCATATCCACTCGCCCGAATTGATGTATCGATGCCAAAAAAAACTAGGGGTGCGCACGTATTGACGTTTGACACCTCCATTTTTGCCAGTCAGTTTCTCTTGTCCCAGCATCATAAATAATTATGAGGGAGGAATTACAGCTGAGGACCATTATGTCTCAAAGGATTCTTCAAACCGGTCCGCCCCTTCCCCGCACTTATTCTTCTCTGCTACCCCTTCAACTTCACCGGAGCGAAGCCGCGCCAGGTACCAGACGAACCATACCAGTGTAACCAGCATGAGCCCTACCGGCACCAGAAAGGCTGCCTGGAGCCCCAGCAACTCTCCGGCATAACCGGAAGCTACCGGACCGAATGTGTTGCCTATGGCTATGCTCAGGCTGAACAGGGCGGCGATCTTGCCCTTTTCCCCAGCAACATGTGCAAGCCGGGACAGACTGGCGAAGGCCAGGAGGCCGGTGCCGGCGCCATAGACGAGGGCTCCGAGCCAGTAAGCGCCAAAACCGTTTGCCGCCGCCAGCAGGGCATTGCCGATAATCACGAGCAGTGCAGCGACGGTGAACGTCCAGGCGAGAGAGCGGTTGCGCACCAGGCGGCCACCCCAGAACAGCAGGCACATGGCCGCAGTCCCCTGGGTGATGACCAGCCAGGATACCGCATTGACCGGTAGTTTGAGCACATCCAGGGCAACCGGGGCCATGAAGGTGCGAAACATCATGAAAATGGCCGCTCCAAGAAATTCAATGCCGAGCACGCAGCGCAGGTCGCGGTCTCCGAGCAGCGCAATCATGCGCTTGAAATCATCGGCGGTCGTGCCTCGGTAACTCTCCCGTACCTCGCTGATGCCGTTGTTCTTGCGGTACAGCACGACACCGACTCCGGCCAGGAACAGGGCGCTTACCGTTAGAAAGGCCGATACAAAACGGTCGCCGGATATCAACAGCCCGCCGGCCAGAGGGCCGATGAGATAGAAGCCAAGTTGGGTTGCGCTGCGCTGCCAGCCGACCTGGGAGGCGTTCATGTGCTGCAGTCGCTTCAGAAAACCGGCCTGAAGGGCCATGAAGCCAATGGATTGGGCCATACCCTGGAAAAACATCACCGCCATCAGCGGCAATGGTGTTCTTACCCAGGGGATCAGGCTGGTCAGGACCACGCAGAGCAGCGTACTGCCGACGAACAACCGGCGCGTGCCGTAGCGGTCGGCCCACACCCCGGAGGGGATGATGATCACCATCCTGCCTGCGCCGGCCATGCCGGAGATCAAGCCCATCTCCGCCGCCGAGGCGTGGAGCGACAGGGTATACAACGGCAACATCAGCATCATGATGCCGCTGGCGCAGCCGGCCAGAACGTTGATCGCCAAAAGGCTTTTCAGTCCCCTGGTCTCTTCCGTCATACCGCCCCTATTGAAAACTGCTCAGGATCACCGAGTAGATGTCTTCCGTCAGGCTGAGCGCCCCGTCATAGCCGATGTAGCTCTGGTTGAGCACCAACCGGTCGCTGACCGGCATGGAGACCGACAAGGGGTAGCCCTTGAGTTCGCGGGCAATGACCCGGTCCCAGGTGCTGCCCAGGATCAGTGGGCGTTCCCGGAAGGTCACCTTGGCCAGTTCGTCCCGCACCGTGGCGCCGTCCGCCCCGAAGACCACCCTGGTGGCGATGCCTTCTCCAAGGTCGTTGAATTCAGCCTCGATACGTGCGCGTTGATCCGTAGGTACGTCGTCGGTGACGAACTGTATTTCGGGGATCAGCCCCAGGTCCCTGACCAGAAAACGGGTCAGTCCCAAGGCATAGAAACTGTCGGCAATGGTGACGAAATGCCCCGGAAGGAAACGGGTCTCGAACAGCAGGTCTGCGGCCCGTTCGATGAAGTAGTAGTACTGCTTCTCTTCCTGGGAGATATAGTCTTCAACCGTGCCCGCATCAACGCCGGCGAATTCTCCTGTCGTGCGCAGGAATCGTCCGGTCTCGGTGGCGCCGAAGGGAAGCACCGGGTAGTGGAGGAATGGGGTTCCGTAGCGTTCCTCAAGCTTCTGCACGGTACACAGCCCCAGCCAGGGCGACAGCAGCAGATTGAACTGGGCGTCGGGAATCGCGTTGATAGACGAGCCGCCGCTACCGGTGCCGTAAATGACGTTGGGGGTCAGGCCGATCCCTTTCAGGAGCTTGGTCAAGGTGATCAGTGTCCCTGCCCAGAAGGGGTCCTGGTAGGGCAGCACCGTCCAGACGTTGACCAAGCCTTGTTGAACCCTGGCCGGCCGCTTTTCCAGGTATTGGTCGATGATGGCATCCCATAGCAACTCATGGCCGAAGTAGTTGTTTCCCTTGAACCCGCCCGTTTCGACGACCACGACCGGTTTGCCGTCATTCTGGAAACCGCGCGCTACGTCGCCCACGTCGTCGCCGACTATATCGGCGGTGCAGCCCGTCAGGATCACGTACAGGTCGGCGTCGATCACCTTGAGCGTATTTTCCACGGTTTCGCGCAGTTTGTCGGTGCCGCCGAAGACCACCTCCTGCTCCGTGGAATTGGTGCAGATGGCGGAGTGGCCGCCGCTGTAGCCCGACCCCTGGAAGCCGTTGCTGTTGGAGAGCGCACCCCACAGCTTCTGGCCGCAGCCCGGCCCGGCGTGGATGATCGGTACGGCACGCTCGATGGCGGTTACGGTCTGGAGCGCCCCCAGCGCGCAAACGTTTCGGATTTCTTCTACTACACCGGACATCAGGCTGCCTCCCTGTCGAGGAATGTGTACGGGTCCTGCCGGTACCACCAATCCGCATAGGGCAGCTTGACCTTCTGGGCCAGCTTGGTGACGAAGTGACGGTTGGTGAGGGCGTCCACGATGCGCCAGCCGAAGTTGACCAGCCCCTGGTAGCCGAAGGCGGTGTACTCCTCAACCACCGGGATCGCGGTGATACCCAGTTTGGAGGCCCACACCGAGGTGCCGGGGTGGCGTGAAAAGTACAGGTCAGGCTTGAGGCGTTGCAGGTGGTTGATCATCTCGTAGTTCTGTTGGTCGCCCACCGAGAACGTTATGTCTTCCTCGCCGTCGGCCAGCCGTTGCGTGGCAGCCGGCAGAGCGCCGTGGTCGTACTGTTGGTCGTAATGCCAGCTGGTGCCGTGCAGGACCTTTATGCCCAGTTCCTGCAGCACACCTATGTAGGCGTGTCCGAAACTTGGACCCATGCCGATGACCGCCGTCTTCCCTTCCAGTTTACTGCGCACCTCTTCCAGGCCCGTGCGGCTCTTTTCCTTTTCCCTTGCGATCAACTCTGCGATCTCCTTCTGTTTTCCGGTGGCTTCGCCGAGTCCGGTCAGCCAACCGTCCATGCCGAGACTGCCGTGGGGCGGAAGAGTTTTGATGTACTTCACGCCGTACTGTTCCTCCAGGGCGGTTCCAAGGTAGCTGCCCAACGTGCCGCAGATGGTCAGGGTGGCTGCCGCCTCGGAAATGTAGCGCAGTTCATCAACCGAAGCGAAGGGGACGATGAACTGGGGCACCAGTCCCACCTGGGCAAAGAGATCGGTGATGGTCTGCTTGGCCCGGCCGCGAAAGTTGATGATGTTGACCAGTTCCGTACGGCGCTGGCGGGGAGGCTGGACCAGGCCGGTCAGCACGGCGTGGAAGGCCGCATCGAAGCCGGTGGCCCAGATATTGGTGCGGAATCCCTCGCAGTGGGCCGGAATGATCGGCACCGGGATCTCGTCGGCCAGTTCGGATACGACGCCTTTCACGTCATCGCCGATGATGCCCGAGGCGCAGGAGGTGGTTATGAAGATAGCCTGGGGATTGAAGCGTCGATAGGCCTCGCGGATGCCGTTACGCAGCTTTTCCGTGCCGCCGAAGACCGTGTCGCTCTCGTCCATGTTGGTGTTGATCAGGCGGATGTTGGTGTGCTCCCAGCCCCGGAAGTATTCACCGAAATGGTTGGCCATGTTTTGGGCGATAGTGTCGCCGGAGCAGCCCAATGGGGCGTGATTGACAACCGCTGCCCCGCGAATGCCGGTCAACATCCCCTGACAGCAGCCGGAACTGCACGAACTGGTCTGGCTCAGGGTGCGTTCGCGGTTTTTCAGGGCACAGCCACCCGCGCCCGATGAACTCCCTGCCAGATCTTTGATGCTGCCGCTGTAGCCGGTGATGGCGCCCAACCGGTTTTCGCGGATCGGTACTTCGGATAGATCGAGATTTATACCCACGGGTATGTCCTTTCGTGTGATCGTTGCTTGAAATCCTGTTCTGGCAAAGGGGTTGTATTACCGGTTCGCCACCAGTGCGCTGATCAGGTCGGTGGCCAGGCGCAGGCCGCCCTTGAAGCCGACGTAGAACTGATCGGTGACGATGCGGTTGGTGATAGGGTAGGATACGCCCCAGAATCCGGCCTTGATGCCGGCCGCCAAAGGCCGGTCCAGGTTGCTGCCGATGACGAAGGCCGGGGTGATGGGGGTGCCGTAGGGGTCGTTTTCCTTCTCCAGTTCCTCGTTCAACCTTTCGGTGATGCTGTCGGTGTCGGTCTCGAAGATCAGTTTGGGGCGCAGGTCGGCCGGGATGGTTTCAAGCCGTTTTCTGACAAGGTCCTGCTGCTCGTCATGCAGCAGGTCGGTCACGGCTGCGAAGTAGGGGATCCAGCCCAAATCCTCGTAAATGAACCTGGTCAGGGCATAGGTGTAGTTGGCATTGCCGATGATCACCCCGAAACGTTGGAAGTCCTGGTCGTTGATCAGGTCGGTCAGCGGGTTGATGAAGCGGTAGTAATGGGCCTTTTCCTCGGCAATTGCCCATTCCAGGGTCTCGCTGTCCACCTCGAACCGTTTCGCGATGCGGCGCAGAAATTCCTCGGTGGCTGTCGGTCCAATGGGAAGCGGCTCGGAGATCCAGGGGGTGTCGTGCACCTCCTGGAAGACCTTGGCCGGCTTGATGCCGTGCACGTCGGAAAAAACGATGTTCAGTGCTGCCCGCGAGGCATCTTTCAAATCCTCCAGCTTGTCGTGAGGGGTCAGAAAGGTGTTGGCCTCGATTCCCAACAACCCCAGCAGGCGTTTCAACTCGATCAGGTTGCCGCGCCAGAAGACATCCTGGGCCGGCACGAAGCCGAACAGGTTGACCCGCTTGGGGTCCTTGGGCAAACCCTTGGCGACGTATTGGCTGATGATCGCCTCCCAGATGAAGTCGGCGCCCACATTGGATTCCCCCTTGAAGCCGCCGGTCTCGGCAACGATGACCGGTTTGCCCTGGCGCTGGAATTCGCCTACCACGGCGCGGACATCGTCACCAATGATGTCGGTCATGCAGCCGGTTATCACAGCGTACAGGTCGGCGTCGATCACCTCCAGGGTGGCGGCGATCTGCTCGGCCAGGCGTTCCTCACCGCCGAAGATGACCTCCCGTTCAACTATGTTGGTGCTGGGTGTGGCGCGGCCGTCGGTAAGGGTGGTGCCCCAGTAACCGCCTCCCACGGTGGCGGCGCCGTCGGCGCTGGCCGCACAGCCGGGGGCTGAGTGGACGATGGCCACTGCCCGTTCGACGGAGTTGATGGTTACCAGTGCTCCACCTAGTGCGCATTGGTAACGGGGTCGTTCTATATGGGTGCTCATGAATGTTGCTCCTTGGGTTTGTTTAGTTCCCCCCTTTGTAAAAGGGGGGGTAGGGGGGGATTCCATGTGGCGCATTAACGGCAAACCCCCTCGATCCCCCTTTTGCAAAGGGGGAAGCAAAGCATCACGCCGCCAGGCTCTCCGGTTCCACGGTCGGGGTCGGATTTTCGGTCTTGATGTAGGCGAAGGGGCTCTTGTCGTACCAATCTTCGCGGTAGGCTTCTTCCACATTCTGGCTTAGCTTTTTGTTGAAGTTGTGGTTCTTCAGGTTGCGGACCGCTTTCTTGGCGACTTCGTAGAAACCGCGGTAGCCGACATAGTAGTCGAAGATGCGGAATATGGTGATGGTGGGATAGCCGAGCCGGGCCGCCCAGGCATTGTCGAAGACATGGCCGCAGAAAAGATCCGGCTTGACCTTTTTCAGCAGATTGACCAGCTCGAAGGGCTGGAAGTTGGCGATGTCGATGGGAAAGTCCTTGCCCCCCTGGGCTTCTATCAGGCGGGCATAGAAGTCGGTGCCGAAATCGTCGTGATGGTAGGAACGCAGGCCGACGATCTCCATGCCCAATTCCTGGAACAGGCCGCCGGTAACCACCGCGCGGAACTCGCCGGCCGAGATGAAGACGCGGATCCCCTTGAGTGCCGGCAGGTAACGTTCCACCGCCTTCCTGGCCTGTGTCTCCTCTTTTTCGATCAGGTCCCGGGCCTCTTTTTCAAGGTCGAAATGGCGGGCGATGTCCAACAGCCAGTTGCGGGTGTTTTCGAGACCGATGGGCATGTCCTTGAGCACGTAGGGGATGCCGTATTCCTCGTGCAGGTACTCGATCAGGTAATCGTCGTGGGTCGGGCATACGCTGACGTTCAGATCTGCCTGGGTCATGCGGCGGATCTTCTCCCGGTCGGCAAAGTTGGGGCCGATGACCACATCGATGCCGATGGCGTTCAGCAGTCGCTCCAGTTCCAGTTCGTCCGGCTTGCCCATGGAAGCCAGGTTGATGATGTTGACCTGGGGACGCTCACCCGGTTTGCGCGGAGCTTTACGGGGGGGCGGACCTTCCTTGTCTTTCTCGATGAAACCGTGAATCATGGCATGGAAGGCCACGTCGTAACCGGTGGCCCAGACCTTGGTCTTGAAGCCTTCGCAGTGTGAATAGAGCAGCGGCGTGTCGATCTGCGGCCTGATCTTCTCGACCACTCCCACCAGGTCATCGCCGATGATTGAGGGTGTGCAGGTCTGCAGCACGATAATCGAGGCCGGCTTGTATTTCTCATTGACCGTCAGGATTGTCTCCTCGAGACGTTTTTCGCCGCCGTGGACCACATCCGACTCGTCCAGGTTGGTGGTGAACCAGAGGCTGTCCTTGGCGTTGGGATTGCCGCGCAGCAGGTGGTGGAGGCGGATGCTGGTATTCATGCCGAATCCGGTGGAGCCGCAACCGATGGCGCCATGCACGATGACCGCCGTGTCCGGCAGGGTCAGGAGCATTCCCAGGGTCGGCAGCAATTGGCAGAGGCCGGCCTGGGAGAAACCCCGTTCATTGTTCTTGAGGCAGATTTTGTCCTGCTTGCCGATGCCGCTGGCACAGCCACCGTGGGCCATGCAGGCCGCCACCCGGTCCTCACGGCCAGGGACCACCTTGTCGTTTTTCAGACCCATGCTGTTCTCCTTTTCATATGATTGGTTAATAAAAAAACCGGAGGTCCGCATCGCGCATCTGCACGATGGGAACCTCCGGTTATCCGGTCAGCCCATGACCATCTGTCCTGTCTGATTACAGAGCAAACGGTAATTTAGTCTATAGTTTTTATATTTTTATGTTTACGCAAAAAACTCAAGGATGTCAATTCATATTTCCGTCGCTTGCTTCCTTTTGGTCAGCTCAGCCACGCTGTCTTACCGTCAGACCCGCCGTGCCCAGTAGGCCGCACCGCCTATGGCGCCCTTTTCCATTGAATCGAGCAGTTCCTGATAGGTGGTCTGCACATAATCGAACCATTCCTGACCATACCCGGAAATGATCTGGTCACGCTTGGCCAGGATACGGCGGCACAAATTCTTGTACCATTGGGTGTAGTGCACCGAAAAATTCACGGTTAAATTGAGCTGCCAACCAGCCTGGAGAAGATCGTCAGGGAAATGATCCGGGTGAAGCGGCGTCCAGCCCTGGTGGGTGAACGGCGTGCGGTTATTTGCGTTGCCCGAATCATGGGGAGATCCGTCCCGGCCTGTATAGTCGAAGATCATGAGGGTGGCACCCGGTTTTGCCGCGACATGCATCTCCCTGAGCGCCCGCGGCTGGTCGGGAAATGCGTAAAAGGCATTGAACAGATAAATCAAGTCAAAGCGGGACTGCCACAGTTCGCTGATCCGTCCTGCGTCGGCAACGGCAAATGACACCTCCGGGTAGAGTTCCCGTGCGGAGGCCAAGGTCTCGGCGTCGATGTCGATTCCGGTAACCGAGCCCCAACCGTGCCGTCGGACATAATCGGCGGTACCGCCCCGTCCGCAACCGATATCCAGCACCTGCCGGGACGGATCGGCCGGCAGGGATGCGAATGCCAGATCTATGGCGTTCTCCTCACCCGGATGGGCATAATCGCCTTCACGGACAAGGGAGAGGATTTCTTTTCCGGGTGCCGAGTTCATTCTCATACGGCGGCGCTTTTCTTTTCGGCAATGCCGAAGATGGTGTAACCGTGGAAGTCGATGCCGTCTTCCGTACGGCGGTTCTCGAACTCGGCTACGATGTCCTCCCGCGCCTGATCCCGCAGTTCGATCGGTACATGGTTAAGGTAGTTGCCGAAGGTGCTCGACTCAAGAAAATCAACAATCTGGGCGCCGGTGGCAAACCTGCGCCTTCGGGAAACGATCTCCACGCCGGAGATGTCGAGATCGGCCGCCAACAGCAGTTCGACCAGACGAGTGGAGGTCACGCCATGCTTGGCGGTAACGTAGTCCTCCGGTTTGACCACCTCGCTATAGGGTTTGCGGCTGAGCACGCTGTCGGTTACCACGCGGAAGCAGGCGGTATGGGCCAACTCCTGCGCGCCGGTGGTGATTCCTACCTTACCCCCCGGTTTCAGAACCCGTCTGATTTCTTCCAGAGCCTTCTCTTTATCGGGAATCCAGTGAAAGACCGCACTCAGGTACACGGCATCGACACTCTCGCTGGGGACGAAGCCGAGGTCTTCGCCGGAACCGACCACGAAGTGGGCGTTGGGAAAGCGGTTCTTTTTCGTGGCGATACTGATCCGTTCCGGCAGGGGATCGGCGCCGAAGAATTTTCCCCGTGGTCCGATCAGGTTTACTACATGGAATCCGAGTCTCCCGGTTCCGCAGCCGATATCCAGCACCGTCTGACCGGTCGAGATTCCCAATTTCTCGACCAATCGTTTTCCGTTCTCGAATTGGGAATCACTCAGTTCGTCATACTTCTCGGCCAGTTCCTTGCTGTCCAGCGCCAGTGTTACCATGATCTATGCCTCCTTTGGGTGATGTGGTTCATAAATAATGTCGTTCAGCGCCCGTTTGGGCACGTAGTGTATGCCATGTGCGTCGCGATAGTATTTCACATCGCCGTCAGGCCCGAGTGGAACGAGCCGCACATCCTCCTTCGGCTTGCCCAGGGCGATCACGAGCAGGATTTCCAGGTGATCCTGGATCCCCAGTGATGCGCGCAGTTCGTCCTTGCGGATGTTGCCGAACTGGCAGCCACCCAGCCCCCGCTCAACGGCGGCCAGCAGGATGCTCTGGGCAGCGATGCCGTGATCCCAGAACGGGGTCTTGGCGATCTTCTGATCGAAGAGGACGACGATGTAGCCGCTGGGGCGCTCGCCCACCTTGGGGCCGTTCCACTCCTTGAGGTAACCGGCCCATCCCAGGGTGGCAAAGATACTGGCGTTCCGTTCCGGTTCCGTGGAAAGAAGGTACTTCAACGACTGCAGATTTGCGCCGGATGACGACAGGCGCGCCAGGTCCACCAATTCGAGCAGCGTGTCCCGGTCAAGGGAATGATCCTGGTGGAATCTGCGGTAGCTTCTGTTTTTCAGCACGAGTTCGCGTATGCTCATGGTGTTCTCCTTGATAGTTCATCATTCTTTACCAGAGAGGTATCGATGGTGTTGACATGGCAAGCCAACTTAACGGATCGACGGTACAGTCTTCCGTCGCTGTGCCCATGGTCACGACAACATCTCCAGAAAAGCCTTGACGCGGGTCAGCAGTTGGCCGGTGGGCGGTCCGACCTGGAAGCTGCCCTCAATGCTCAGGGCCGGTATGCCGCGTCCGTGGAAGTACTCGCGGAACATCTCCCGGTCCACTCCGGCGAAGGAACAGCCCAGATAGCCGTACATCAGGAGTCCTTTGGCGCCGATACTGGCGATCTGCTGCTCGATGGCCAGCCGCTGGTAGACCGCGGCCCCGGCGGCCTGTCCATCCAGGTAATAGCGAGCCATGGCCTCGACCGGGTCGATCTCCAGATCGTAATCTATGGCGTACAAAGAAGGCAGCACCCATCCCAGGATGGCCCCACCGGCGTCGTCCACTGCCTTGTAGACGCCGAATTCCTGGCCACGCCCGCCGGACCAGACCAGCGGCACCACCTGGGCATCCGGTACATCGTGGGGTGTCTTCTCAAGTTCCTGAAGGATCAGGTCCACCGCCGCTTCATACTCCTCCGGCTTACCCATGTAGTGCCCCAGGCCGGCGATCAGAAAGGTCATGGGCAGGCTCTGCACATGCAGCGGGTGCCGGACACGCAGTTCGATGATCCGGCGCACCTTGCCCATCAACTCGTTGCGCCTGGCCAGTTCCACGCGCAGCCGCTCGGGATCGACGTCGCGCCCCGAAAGCCAGCGGGCCGTGGCGCGCAGTTCCTCGGTGAAGAAATGCACCGTCTCCTCGTAGCGTTCCGGTCCGCAGGAGGGGGCACGGTAAATGATATCGATGTTGTGTACCTGAAACCCGGCCTTTTTCATCAACTCCCAGGCGATGTTGTACGGCTCGCAGACCGAACTGAAACCGAGGATGCGCTTGATGGGGCCGTCCAGGCGCAGGTGCCATTCGCCGATGGTAGCCTTGATCATGGAGCAGGTCTCCACCGGCAGTTGGTAGACATCCTCGGCCATGCTCAGAGTCTGGATGCTCCCGAGTCGCCCCAGTTCGCTGAAGGATACCGGTATGGTATCGCAGGCGTAGAAGAGTGGCGATTCCCACAGGCCAAAGGTCCAGGCGGTCTTTTTGCCGTCCGATGCGGCCGTCTCGGCGTCGAAGACGTAGGATACCGCCAGATCGAACAGTTTGCCCACACCCGGCGAGTGAGCATGGATCACGTTGCTGCTGTAGCGAATATAGTCGAGCTGACTTTCCAGCTCACTGGTCGTCTGTGCCATGGTCATGTCTTTCCCGTTGTGTGGCAGGTTATGCCGTTTGGCGATCGTTGTCAGACCGCCACAACGGCGGTGACTGAGGGAACCTTCTGCTTGAGTGCCCGCTCGATGCCAAATTTGAGGGTCTTGGTGGACATGGGGCAGTGGCCGCAAGCTCCGGTGAGCTTGACCTTGACCACGCCGTCGCCGGTGACTTCCACCAGTTCAACGTTGCCGCCGTCGGCCTGTAGGGCAGGGCGAATCTGGTCAAGTGCATTCTCGATTTCTGCTGACATGGGTAGTCTCCTCTCCTGGATTAAAGTGGTATTACGACAGCATTTCGACAAAGGCCTTGACCCTGGTCAGGAGTTGCCCCGTCGGCGGCCCCACCTGGAAGCTTCCTTCCAGGGAGATGGCCGGCGTGCCGCGTTTATGGAAATACTCCCGGAACATCTCCCGGTCCACCCCGGCAAAGGAACATCCCAGATAACCGTACAGCAGAATCCCCTTTGCCTTGGTCTTGGCAACCTGCTCCTCGATCACTTTGCGGCGGTGGACCCCGGCGCCGGCGGCCTGTCCTTCCAGATAGTAACGGGCCAACGCCTCCACCGGATCGATGTCCTCGCGGTAATCGATGGGGTAGAGCGAGGGAAAGACCCACCCCAGGATGGCGCCTCCGGCGTCGTCCACCGCCTTGTAGACGCCGAACTCCTGACCGCGCCCGCCTGCCCAGACCAGCGGTATCACCTTGTCATCCTCTCCCGGAGCCGGAGGCGCGTTCTCCAGTTCGTCCAGCAACTGATCGACAACCTCTGCATATTCGTCCGGCTTGCCGAAGTAGTGACCCAAGCCTGCCAGGAAATAGGTCATGGGCAGGCTTCGCACATAGAGAGGCCGCTTGTGGCGCAGTTCCACGATCCGCCGCCCCTTGCGCATCAGCTCGTTGCGCCGCTTGATCTCGGCCGAGAGTCGTTCCTTGTCCGGTTCCCCGCCGGTCAGCCAGCGCACGGTTCCCTTCAACTCTTCCACAAAGAACCGCACCATGTCCTCATAGCGCTCCGGCGGGCAGGTGGGCCCCTTGTAGATGATATCGATGCAGTGCACCTCGAACCCTCGGTCTTTCATGACCTCCCAGGCTAGGTTATACGGCTCGCAGACCGAGCTGAAGCCCAGGATGCGGTTGATGGGACCGTCCTTGCGCAGGTGCCATTCGCCGATGGTGGACTTGATCATGGAGCAGGTTTCCACAGGCAATTGGTAGACATCCTCGGCCGTATTGAGGGTGTCCAGGCTCCCCAGGCGTCCCAATTCGCTGAAGGAGACCGGGATAGTGTCACAGGAGTAGATCAACGGCGTTTCCCACAGGCCAAAACTCCAGACTGATTTCTTACCGGTCCGGGCGGCATCCTCGGCGTCGTAGATATAGGAAAGCGCCAGATCGAAGGTCTTCTGCACGGCCGGCGAATGGGCGTGGATCACGTTACGGCTGTATTTGATGTATTCGAGCTGGCTATCCAGTTCGGTTGTCTGTTGCTCACTCATGGTGAAAGAATCCTCTCAAATATGATCTGCTACGGGGACACAGAGCCACGGAGAAAGCAGACGGTAAAGTGTGAAGCTGAAAATCAGCCGAACCCAAGGTGTAGCGTTATTGGTTACTTCGATTTTCATTTCTGCTTTTATGCAGCCAGTTCCTTCCCCTGCCTCCGCTCGTTGAACACCTCCACGAAAGCCTCGATGCGGGTCTTGAGCTGCCCCAGGTCACTCTGGGAATAGTCGCTGGGGACCTCCAGCACCGGCAGTCCCAGGCCCTGGTAGTATCGCAGGAATTCGTTCTTGGTCTGGCCGTAGCAGGGACAGAATTTGAGATAGTAGTAGATCACGCCGTCAACGTTGTATTCCCGGGCAAGCTTTCCGGAGAATTGGATGCGGTCGTCCAGCGGCTTCATGCGGGCGCAGGGGGCGCGATCCAGGTAGCCGGCGGCCAGGGCCGCGAAAGGGTCCCCGGTTTCACTAATCTCGTTGTAGAGCGGGGTCAGCCCGGTACAGTTGTCATCCACCACGATGCGCGCCCCGACCTCGTCTTCCAGCAGATTGAGGAGGCGGCGGTCACCGTCGGCCACGATGCCGCCCGAAAGCATCAGGCGGATACGGCGCTCGCCATCGTCGGGCACGGCATCCAGCCGGTCGTAGATCTCTTCGTAAACCTCCAGTTGTTCCTCGGGGGGCAGGTAATAGTATCCCTTAACGATCTCCACGAAATCGCGTCCGGTGAGGGGAGGGGAGGGCCGTTTGCGTAGCTCGGAGATTTTTCGGAGCGCCGCTCGGATCTTGTTGTAAAGCACGATCTGTGTCCGTACGCCTTCTTCGCTGATGGCGTTACCGGCAAGATCCTCCAGGTCCTTTTTCAAGTGCAGGATCTCCTTGCGGAAGTAGTCACGGGAGTTGTCGCTTCCCTTGATACGGGGCAGGACATAGATGCCGGTCGGCACATGGTATTCGTTGGCCGCCTCGGCCACCTTCTTGATGCAGTCGCAGGTGAAGAAGGTATAGAGCCGGTCCACCGAATTGTAGAGCGGGTCGTTCTCTCGGAAGGCGCCGATGGTGCTCTTGGAGAAGTCGCAGAACACGCTCTGGGTCACCAGTTCGCCGCTGGCCACCTCGTCGATGCCGCCGGCCTTCATCAACCGGAAGTGTGAGACGCCGGCGGCATTGAGCAGTTCCGGCGGAGTGTAGGAGCAGAGATAGCCCACGTTCTTCTTGCCGGTGGCCTTTTGAATCAGGCTCTCCTGTTGTTTTTCGATGCGGTTGTACAGGCCGGTCAGGTCAAAGGCCACCGCTGTGCCGTTGACGACGGTTTGCCCGGCTCCGGCCTCGGAGTAGCTGCGGGCGTAGGCTGCCGCGCCCAGTGCTCCGGCAAAGACCGTATCCAGTTTGAGTTGAGGGATGGGAAAGCCGAGCAACACTTCCAGGGCGTGACGCATGCCGGCATTGTTGGAAACACCACCGGAGAAGACGATCTCCGGTTCGATGCCGATACGGTTGAGCAGATTCCTGACCCGCCGGGCCGAAGCGAAATGGATGCCGGCGGCGATGTCTTCGCGTTTCTCGCCCGATGCCCGCAGGGAGATGACCTCCGACTCGGCGAAAACCACGCACTGGCTGCTGATATCGCACGGCTTTTCGGCCCGGACCGCCGCATCTCCCAGTTCCTCCAGTTCAAGATCGAGAAGTTGAGCCACCTTTTCCAGGAAACGGCCGGTGCCGGCGGCGCACTTGTCGTTCATGATGAATTCGGCCACCTTGCCGGTTCTTGGATCGACCTTGATCACCTTGGAGTCTTGGCCGCCAATGTCGATGATGGTGCGCGTGCCGGGATTCAAGTGGTGGGCGCCCATGGCATGGCAGGAGATCTCGGTTACCACCTGTGACGGGATGCCCTCGAACCCCATGGCGATGCGGCCGTAGCCGGTGCCGACGATATAGGCGATCTCCTCGCGCTTGACGCCCGATGATCGCAGCAGTTCGCCGAAGATCTCGTCGGCGGTGTCCTGCATGTATAGTCCGGTGGTGATGGCCGTGGTATGAAGCTGGTCGCCGGTTATCAGCACTCCCTTACCCGAGCGGGAGCCGATGTCGATGCCGATGACCGGTTTTCCGACCAGGGATTCCGCCAGGGAAGCCGGTATGACGTCGATGATGTTCATGGATGATCTCCTTATTTTTACAGGGCCGCTGAGGTAGTGGAAAGCTCCTCGCCGTGGAATGTGGCGGCGTACACGGCAGCGCCCAGGGCGCCGGCATAGGTTGAGTCCATCGTGGTTTCGCTGATTGTGACCTTGAGCAACTCTTCCAATGCCTTCTTCATCCCCACGTTGTTGGAAACCCCGCCGGAGAAGACGATGTCCGGCTCAAGGCCAATGCGGTTCAGCAGGTTGCGCACCCGCAGGGCCGTGGCGTAGTGGATGCCGGCTGCAATGTTCTCGCGCCGTTCACCCTTGGCCCGCAGCGACACCACCTCGGATTCGGAAAACACCACGCACTGGCTGCTGATGGCAGACGGCTTGTCGGCATTCAGAGCCGCGTCACCCAGGTCCCTCAGGTCCAGGTCCAGCAGTTGGGCGGCCTTTTCCAGGAAACGGCCGGTGCCGGCGGCGCACTTGTCGTTCATGACGAATTCCAGCACCTTACCATTCCTGGGATCGACCTTGATGGCCTTGGAATCCTGGCCGCCGATGTCGATGATGGTGCGGGTTTCACGGTTGATGGCATGGGCACCCATGGCGTGACAGGATATCTCGGTCAGCACCTGGTGGGGGACTCCGTCAAAGTCCATGGCAATCCGGCCATAGCCGGTGCCGACGACATAGACGATGTCATCAGGCTTTGCATCCGACCCACTGAGCAGTTTGCCCAGCACAGCCTCGGCCGTCTGCTGGGTCTTGAACCCGGTAGGCACCACGGCGGTGTGGATCTCGCCGCGATGCAGCAGGATCCCCTTGCCGCTGCGCGAACCAATGTCGATACCGACCACCGTTGCGTTGGGTAGGCGGTTGCGCAGATCCCCATGGATTATTTTCTCGATTTTTTCTGCCATTCTGCCTCCTCTGCATGTCATTCAACACTGCCGTAAAAACGAAAAAAGGCCAGGATAGGGTATCCTGGCCTCCAGATTACTGGTCGGCTGACGGTTTGAAAGATTTAAAATATTTTTCCTACAGATTTGATAGTTAAACTAACATTTGAGGGTGGGGCAAGTCAAATATTTTTTGCGGTTCCCATTCAACCCAGATATTCCATGAGGCGGAGCAAAGCTCCTGCACGAGCCCTGCCGGACATATTCCGGCATCTTGCCGCCCGGTTTCCTCATTAATAGCCCTGCTATTGCCTCGTCAACCGGACGACAAGCTACTCGGAATATGCCTCGGCAGCATCTCGTGCCCTAATGGAAAATCTGGGTTCAATCCGCTACAGGAGCTGCAAAGGGCTGTTTGACGGAGCACCATGGGTGAACAGTTCCTCCCGTATAACGCCCCCTGGTTCGATAACGACAAATCGCGCCTGATCCCATGGGCCGTTGATGAGCTGTTCCAGCCACAGGCCGCTGTTGCTGCGCACATCCAGTGACAGGCCGAGGAGCAGGGCTAGTTCCTGCGCTTCGGCCAAACGCTGTTCCTGGCGGGGGTGGCTGGTGGTGATGAACAGGATACGTTGATAGGAGTCGAGCATGGTCGCCATGACCTTGCGGGCCTTGACCTCTCCGTGACGCTCCAGAATACGGCGGTATTCGCTGAGCAGTGTGCGTTCCCCTTCCATCCAGCCGCCGGACAGGAAGAACGTGCCTTTTTCACGGGCCAGTTCCTCGTGGTATTCGAGACGTGAGCCGATCAAAAGCGGGATGCAGTCGTGGGACAGCGGGATGACCAGAGGCACGCCGGCGGCCCGCAACCCGGCCAGGGCACCGCCGCACAGGCCAAATCCAAAGACGACGGCGGTTGTCTTCTGACTGATCTCTTCCGCCAGGATACGCTCCAACTCATCTTTCAGACGCTCCGGCCAGCGGTGCAGCCCCATGGAAACAAAGCGGAACTCCACCGGGCTGTTGGCTGAGATCCTGAGAAACTCTTCCTTCATCACGTCACAGGCAATGATAGTCAGCATGGTCTTTAATGTATCTTCTATGTTGTCGCATCTACTGGAAGCTGTTGAGGATCACCGTGTAGATGTCCTCGACCAGGGTCAATCCGCCATCGTAGCCCGCATAGCTGCGGTTAAGCACCAGACGGTCGCTGACCGGCAGCGAGATTGAGAGCGGATAGCCTTGCAGCTCGCGGGTGATCACCTTGTCCCAGGTGCTGCCCAGGATCAGCGGCCGCTCACGAAATTTCAAGCCGCGGATAACCTCGCGAATGGTGCCGCCGTCGGTGGTGAAGATAACCGGCGACGCGATGCCTGCCTCACTGTCGGTGAATTCAGCCTCGATCCGCTCTCGGTGCTCATTGGGCACATTGTCGGTGATGAACTGGGCCTCCGGTATCAGACCCAGGTCGTTGACCAGGAAGCGCGACAGTCCCAAGGCAAAACCGCTGTCGGCGATGGTGACGAAATGGCCCGGTTTAAAACGGGTTTCAAAGAACAGGTCGGCCGCCCGTTCCATGTAATAGTAATAGAGTGATTCCTCGCGGTTGATGGTCGCTTCCACGGTTTCCATTGCAATACCGGCGTAGCCTGCCACGGCCCTCAAAAAGCGTCCGGTCTCGGTGGCGCCCACCGGCAGGGCCGGATAGTGGAAAAACGGGGTGCCGAAGCGTTCTTCCAGGCTCGTGACCGTCTTAAGCCCCAGCCAGGGGGTCAGCAGCAGGTTGAACTGGGCGCTGGGGATCCTGCGCACCGAGGCCACGCCCTGGCCCGGCCCATAGATCAGGTTAGGGGTCAGGCCGATTGACTCCAGCAGTCTGCCGATGGTGTTCAGCGTCCCGGCCCAGAAGGGGTCCTGGTAGGGAAGCACCGACCAGATATTGACCAGACCCGGTTCCACGCCCAGCGGTTCCTCAAGAAACTGGTCGATGATCGCCTCCCAGAGCAGTTCCTGGCCGAAGTAGTTCGACCCCTTGAACCCGCCGGTCTCCACATGAACGATCGGTACGCCATCGTTCTTGAACTGGCGTACCACATCACCGGTGTCGTCGCCGACGATGTCGGCGGTACAGCCGGTCAGTACGACAAAAAAATCGCCGTCCATCACCTTGAGGGAGTTTTCGATGGTTTCGCGCAGTTTTTCCTCGCCGCCGAAAACGATCTCGTTTTCCGTGGAATTGCTGCACGGCACCGAATGGCCGCCGGCGTAGCCGGAGCCTTGAAAACCATTGCCGCTGGAGAGGGCGCTCCAAAGTTTCTGCCCGCAACCGGGACCGGCGTGGATAATCGGGATGGCCCGTTCGATGGCCGCCACCGACTGGAGCGCTCCAAGGGCGCATACGTTGCGGATCTGTTCGACCACATCAGACATCAGGCGGCCTCCTCGGACAGGAAATGATAGGGGTCTTGCTCGTACCACCATTCCTTGTACGGCAGGCGGACATGGCGGGACAGGCTGTTGACGAAGCGCCTGTTGGCCAGGGCATCCACGATGCGCCAGCCGAAGTTGACCAACCCGCGATAGCCGAAGGCGGTGTATTCGTCCATGACCGGCACGGTGACGATGCCCTGCTTGGCGGCCCACACCGAACTGCCGGGATGGCGCGAGAAGTAGAGGTCCGGTTTCAGCGTTCGCAGCAGGTTGGCGATCTCGAAGTTCTGCTGCTCGCCGACGCCGAAAGGGATGTCCTTTTCCCCGGCCGCCAGTTCGGTCACAATGGCCGGCTGGGCGCCGTGGTCGTAGTGCTGGTCGTAATGCCAACTGGCGCCGTACAGCACCTTTATGCCCAATTCGTCCAGAACACGCAGATAGGAGAGACTGAAGCCCGGACCCATGCCGATCACGGCCGTGGCTCCGGCCAGTCTGGCGCGCACCTCGGCCAGTTCACCCTGCACGGCCCTCTTTTCGTCGGCGATCAATTGCTCCACCTCCAGTTCCTTGCCCACCGCACGCCCCAGGCCCTGCAACCAGGCGTCGGTCCCGGCACTGCCGTGGGGCGGCGAACTCTTGACGTACGGCACGCCGTACTGCTCCTCCAAGGCCGTACCCAGGTAGCTCCCGAGGGTGCCGCAGATGGTGAGGGATGCGCCCGCCTCGGACATGCCTTCCAATTCAGCCACCGTGGAGAACGGAACTACAAAGCTCGGTTTCAGGCCGATGCGTCCGAAGATTTCGGTGATGTACGCGCGGGCGCTTCCGCGGAAGTTTATGATATTGACCAGTTCGGGCCGCTTGGTGCGGGGCGGCTTGACGATGCGGGTGAGGATGGCGTGGAAGGCGGCGTCGAAGCCGGTGGCCCAGACCTTGCTGCGAAAACCCTCGCAGTGCACCGGGACCACCGGAATCGTGATCTCGTCCTTCAACTCATCGATAACGCCCTGAATATCGTCGCCGATGATACCCGAGGCGCAGGAGGTGGTGATGAAGATCGCCTTGGGCGCAAAGCGTCGATGGGCTTCGCGGATGCCGTCACGCAGGCGCTCGGCCCCGCCGAAGACGGTGTCAGGCTCTCCCATGTTTGTGCTGAGCACGTTGATGTTGCTATAGGCCCAGTTACGGTGAAACTGGCCGTAATGGTAGGCGATGTTCTGGTAAAGGGAATCCCCCAGGCAGCCGATGGGCGCATGGTTGACCACTGCCGCGTCAACGATGCCGGTCAGGAGGGTCTGGGCACAGCCCGAGCTGCATGAACTTGCCTGGGCAAAGTTCCGTTCGCGGTTATGGATGGAACAGCCGCCCGTAGTCCGGCAGGCCAGATCCTTGACCGAGCCATTGTAGCCGGTGATGGCGTTCAGCCGCCGTTCCCGGATGGATGCTTCCGCCACATTAGTATTGATCGCCATGATGGCTCCTTAATCTATTCTCTTACGACATGAGCTATAAGGCACAACCGCCGCCGATCAGGCCGACCGCATCGGCACGGCACTGCTGGCAGCCCCTGAACTGGCCGATGACCTTCTCGTTGGCGGCCCGTACCGTTTCCAGGTACTCCGGCGACGGCGGAGCGACATGCGCCAACTCCGCCTGGGGGATGATCGGCATGATATTCATGACAAACGCCCCATACTCGCTGACCTTGTCGGCGATGAGCGGTATCTGTTGGTCGTTGATGCCGGGCGTCAGCACTGTATTTACCTTGATCACCAGGCCGTGCTCGGCGGCCAGGCGCACCCCCTCAAACTGGTTCCTGATCAGGAGGGCGGCCCCTTCCTCTCCCTGGTAATGGGTGCCGTTGTGGATCACGTGGCGATAGATCTGCGCCCCGACAACCGGATCAACCGCATTGATGGTAACCGTGAGGCTGTGCAGGTTGATCGCTGCCAGCTCCTTGATCCGTTCGGGAAGCAACAGGCCATTGGTGCTCATGCAGAACAGTAACTCGGGGAATTCGGCCTTCACCAAGCGGAAGGTTTCAAAGGTCTCCTCATTGGCCAACGGGTCGCCGGGACCGGCAATGCCGATTACCTTGATGATCTTACCGAGCTGATCGTCGGTCATGATGCTGCGTACATGCTCCAGGGCTTCTTGTGGGGAGAGCAGTCGGCTGGTGACGCCGGGGCGTGATTCGTTAGCGCAGTCGTGCTTGCGGTCGCAGTAGCCGCACTTGATGTTGCAGCGCGGTGCCACCGCCAGATGGATGCGGCCGTTTTTGTGGCGATTCCCGCCGAAACAGGGGTGGCCATGGGTAACGCGGTCCTTGGTGCATGAGGATATGGTCATGGTGCGATCTCCCGTTTAATACGGAAAGAGGCCGAGGGAATGGTTCCCCCGGCCTCCAGTTGTCTAGTCAGCGCGGAATAAGAAATTTTGTTATGGTGTTGTACTTCTGTCCCCCTTGAAGGGGAGGGTTCAGGTCACTAAATCCCGCTTCCGTCGATATATCCGCTCTTGTTGATGCGGATCTTCTCGCTCTTGTCCACCTGGATCACCCGGCCGTCCTGTACCACCAGGGTCACCGTGCCGAAGCGGATCGAGGTCAGCGCCTCACGCACGAGCTGCTCCAGGTCGCGGTTCCATGGCTCAGGGGTCGGCGTGGCCATCAGATCCCCTCGAAGAGCGGTGTGGAGAGGTAGCGCTCGGCCGTGTCAGGCAGAATGGCCACGATGGTCTTGCCGGCAAATTCGTCCAGCTTGGCCAGCCTGACCGCAGCGGCAGCAGCAGCGCCGCTGGAGATCCCCACCAGAAGACCTTCTTCACGGGAAAGACGCTTGGCGAATTCAATGGCCTCGTTGCTCTCCACCTGCTCCACCCGGTCTACCACCGACAGGTCGAGGGTGTCGGGGATGAAACCGGCGCCGATGCCCTGGATCTTGTGGGGAGACGGCTTCAATTCCTGGCCGGCCAGTTTCTGGGTGATGACCGGGCTCTCCTTCGGTTCCACCGCCACGGAGACGATCTTCTTGCCCTTGGTGTTCTTGATGTAGCGCGATACCCCCGTAATGGTGCCGCCGGTGCCGACGCCGGATACGAAAACATCAACCGCGCCGTCCGTATCGTTCCAGATCTCCGGGCCGGTGGTCTTCTCATGGATCTCGGGGTTCGCCGGGTTCTTGAACTGTTGGGGGATGAAGTATTTCTTGGGATCGGAAGCGGCGATCTCCTCGGCCTTGGCAATGGCGCCTTTCATCCCCTCCGCGCCCGGCGTCAGGATCAGGTTGGCGCCCAGGGCGGCCAGCACCCTCCTGCGCTCGATGCTCATGGTCTCGGGCATGGTCAGGGTCAGTTTGTAGCCGCGGGCAGCTGCCACGTAGGCCAAGGCAATGCCGGTGTTGCCGCTGGTCGGCTCGATGATCTCCACTCCCGGCTTGAGCACCCCGCGTTTCTCGGCGTCCCAGATCAGGTTGGCGCCGATGCGGCACTTGACCGAGTAGGCCGGGTTGCGCCCTTCGATCTTGACCAGGACCGTGGCCTTGGCCCCGTCAATGACATGGTTCAGTTTGATCAGCGGGGTATTGCCGATGGATTGGGAGTTGTCAGCGTAATTGTTCTTGCTCATGTCTGTCTCCTTTTTTTGTGCTTAATTTAATGCCTATAGAATTACTAGATTAAATGGGCAAAAAAACTTAAGAGGCAAACAATAATAAGTTGAACAAAATTGCGCTCAGATTTTGGTCAGATTTGGCTGTAGCGATTGAACAAAACCCAGGGCTACGTCGAGGATTTTGTGATTGAGCTGCGGTCAAAGATGGCCGGAAGATGAGATGCAAGATGTTCATATTATTGTTGCCAGCCTTCTCCTTAGATGCTGTAATCAACCACGTTGGCCCGTCTGCTACGTTCATCGGCACTCCGACTGACCATGTCGGCCAGGGTCAGGTTGTCAAGGACCTGGGCCATAGCCTCATTGACATCGACCATCACCAGTCTGATACCGCAGGTGGTCTCGTCAATGCATTCGTCACAGCGAGCGTAGTTGGTTTCGCTGAGACATTGCACCGGCGCCAGATCCCCTTCAAGTATCCGCACAACGTTCCCCAGGGCCACCTTGGAGGGTGGTAATGCCAGATAATAGCCGCCCCCCTTGCCAATCCTGCTCTGGAGGATGCCCCCCTTGCGCAGCGACAGGAGAATGAACTCCAGGAACTTCTTGGGGATGTTCTCGGCCCTGGCCAGGTCGGAAATCAAGACCGGTTGGGAGGTGGGCTGACCGGCCAGATGATAGAGTGCCTTGAGGGCGTATTTAGTCTTTTTTGAGATCATGTCTAGTTGGCCTATAGATAAAATAAATCGAGACGCTTGTCAAGGATATTTTTTGTCTCTTTAAACATTGTTATGCGAGAGAGGTCACGATGAATGTATAACGTATCAAAAAATAGAGTCTGTGAGGCTATCCACGATCTTTGTCCTTTTCATGCTGATTGCCTTGGTCGGGCAGACCCGCAAGCATTTGCCGCAGCGGATGCAATTTCTATTGTCGATCCAGATAAACGTAGCTTCTTCAGCACTATCCACAGTATGTGCATGAAGTATCACCCCGTGTTCATCCTTATCAAAATGCGAAACCTGATGGATGCATTTTCTGGGAGATACTTCTATGCACCAGTTGCAGTGAATGCATTTATCCTGATCGATTTCAAATTTGAAATGACACAGGTAACACCGGGTGGAATGAACCTTTGTTTCCCCATCGTCAAACCCAAGTTCCACTTCCGGATTGAAGGGGATTCTTTTTCTCAGTTCGAGATACTGCATTGGGAGTGGATTTTGAAGGTCATGCTGCCGGTATCTTCCCGTTTCACCAAAGTCGTTGGCGTTTTCGATCCTCAAATTCTTTTTCAGTCTGATGGTTCCCGTGAGATCGGCGTCTATCAGAGCAGCTACCTCTTTCCCATCTGCAATTGAATGAATCACGTCCAGACTCCCATTAAGAAAATCTCCGGCGGTAAAGAGCTTTCTGTCTGTAGTCCTGAATTTTTCCGTTAGTTTAATGTCTTCTGGGAGGATGGACCAATCCTGTTTCTGTCCGATAGCCATAATCAGGTGGTTGCATTTTATTTCAAGATTACTGCCATCAATCGGGATGATCTCCGGTTTTCCTTCACTGCCGCCTTTCCCGAGATAATTTTTTTGGAAACAAACGGATTCAAGTTTTCCTTTATGCACCTTTACTGAAACTGGCGAGAGGAGCGACATTACCCGGATGTTTTCTTTTTCCATTTCTTCCAGTTCAATCAAGTCCGCGGACATGTAATGTTCGGACCTTCTGTAGACAATTGTGACATTACCGTTTTGCCCCAGGAGTTTCCGTGCTGTTCTGGCGCAGGAACGCGCTGAATCCACAGCAGTAAAACCTCCGCCAATAATGACGACATCTCCTTTAAGTTCCTTGATATCGGCATGATTGTACTGCTTCAGAAATTCCAGCCCGGTGGTGAACAGTTCCGGTGTGAGACCTTCTATATCGAGAGTATTCGGCTTGACGGTTCCAGTAGTAAGTACTACCGCATGATAGTTATTCATTATTTCATGAATCCGGGCTCGGTCAACAAGGATGCCGGTAAGGACTGCTATGCCGGTTCCAGTAATCAGTTCTATTTCTTTTTCTATAATATCCAGAGGAAGTCTGAAGCGGGGTACGCCATCAACGAGCATCCCTCCCAGTTGTTTTTCCTTCTCGTAAATTGTCACGCTATGGCCATAGCGTCGGAGTTCTCTTGCGGCGGTAAGCCCGGCGGGTCCTCCTCCGATCACAGCAACCCTGTAGCCGGTATCTGTAAACCAGGGTTGTGGTGGCGCGATTCCCCCCGAGATGCGGTCCGCCGCCGAACGTTTTAAATGACAGATTTCCACCGTGCCATTGATATCCGTCCAGTTATGCCGACACTCTTTCTCACAGGGACGGACACAAATCCTGCCCAGCACACCCGGCATCACGTTGTCTTCCAGGTTGATTTGATAAGCTTCATCATATCTGCCCTGTGCTATCTTTTCAATATAACCCGGAACGTCGGTCATCACGGGACATCCGGCCTGGCAGGGCACACTGATCTTCTGGGTGTTGAAATCCGTCACATGGTCACTGTATCCTTCGGAAACTGATAGCTCCACAGGAACAGGTGCTTTCTCATAGGGATAGATTATCGGTAAACACGCATCCTTTAGACGGTCCACACCCGTACGCGACACAAAATCCCGTATGGTTTCTTCCGGTTCGGACTCTGCTATAAAAACATCCAGAATTCTTCTGACCACAGTGGGGCAGTCGTTTAATTTGAAGTCTCCAAGTTTTTTACCATGATCTCTTTCATCTCCGCCCAACAGTACCTCGTACCCTTCCACCGAGCCGGATTCCTCCCGTATCAGTTCGCCCCTGAAGCCGATATCAGCGATGCGGTAGGGAGAACATGAGTTAGGACAGCCTGTTATATTCAGAAAACCTCTATAGCGAATCTCCCGGTATTTTTCATCATTGACCACTGGTTCGAGCAGATCAAAAAGCGTTCGCGTAGTGGATACAGCTTTGGGGCAATAGGTTGTGCCGACACAAGCTACCATGTCAGTCAGACCGAAAAAACCTTCGGTTCGAAACCCCAATCGCTGAATTTCCGATTTAAGTTCGGCAACCTTGTCCGGCTCCACCCTATGCAAAGACAGGTTTTGCCGGTTATCGGTATAGATCCTCTGATTCCCGTAGATTTCCGAGAGTTCGGCAATCCGGGAAAAATCAGACGATCTAAGTTCTCCTTTGGGTATGATGATTCGCACGGTCTTGGTTCCGTCTGTGCCGGTTGGATCCTGCTCGATCAACGGTCTGGCTGGATAAGGAATCCCAATATCCTTAACCGGTGCGTGAACACTTCCTTTGATTGTTTTTTTCTCTGTTTTCAGGTTATCCAGAACAATTTCCCGGCACTTTTCTATGCCGTAACGATCCACAACAAACTTGAGCCTGGATGTAGCACGGTTGAATCGGTCGCCGTGATCCTTATACAGAAGGGCTATGGCACGGCAGAAATACTGAATTGCGTTTTCAGGCACAAAGCCGAAGAGCTCTTGGCCGACATAGGCCTTCCAACCCATGCCGCCGCCGATAGTTACTTTGAATCCGTTTTCCTGTTTGCCGTTGTTGTTTCGGGTAACGGCAACAATTCCGATGCAGTTCATATACGGCTGCGCGCATGCCGCCGGGCATCCCGAGAAGGTGATCTTCAGTTTTCGCGGCAGATTATCCAAGTCACGGCATGATGCAAGAAATTTGGCGGTGGAAATCGCATGGGGAAGCACATTAATTCTTCGGTAGCTGCAGGTTTCAGCGAGGGGGCATGCGGTAATATTCCTGACGACATCACCACAGCCATGGAAAGTCGTGAGTCCTTCGGTTGCAATATCCCGCATCATGTCGGGAAGCGCGCCGAGTTTCAGGAAATGGAGCTGGATCGCCTGCCGGGTGGTGATGGAAAGCACCCCCTCCGCATACTTATCCGAGACTTCGGCAATTTTACGTGCCTGGGCAGAGGTAATCCGTCCGCCGGGCACCACGATACGCGCCATCTGATTGCCTTGCTGGCGGGATTGATAGACGCCGTACCATTTGGATATCAGGGCTTCCTCTTTTGACATCTTCCCCTTGCGGGCGATTTCGTCATAGTCAATGACCAGTCCCTGATCCTTTATGAACTCTTCCTCGCTTTTTCGCTCGAATTGAATTTTATATTGCACTTTCAACCCCTTTTCCCTGTTTCATATCGTATCCATGCCGATTTCAGGATTTTTCGACGCACATGCCAGCCCGTCGATCTGTCTGCAAAAAAAGAGGCCAAGGCGTGAGCATATGCTTGCCTTGACCTCCAGTGTTCTGGTCAGTTGAGAGAATAGAGTCGCCTTCAAGGTTTCAAGGAGGATTGCAAGTATATCAAGCCATCGAGTTTTAATAACCTTCAAACAGTGCCGTTGAAAGATACCTTTCCGCCAGATCAGGAAGAATAACCACAATCGTCTTACCGGCAAATTCGTCCAGCCTGGCCAGCCTGACCGCGGCGGCGGCGGCAGCGCCGCTGGAGATCCCCACCAGGAGCCCTTCTTCCGTTGCGAGTCTCCTGGCGAATTCAATTGCCTCGTCGCTGGAAACCAGCTCAACCCGATCAACCACCGACAGGTCGAGGGTGTCGGGGATGAAGCCGGCGCCGATGCCCTGGATCTTGTGGGGGGCAGGCTTCAACTCCTTGCCGGCCAGCTTCTGGGTTATTACCGGGCTTTCCGTCGGTTCCACCGCCACTGAGATGATCTTCTTGCCCTTGGTGTTCTTGATGTAGCGTGAGATACCGGTGATGGTACCCCCGGTGCCGACGCCGGATACCACGACATCGATTGCGCCGTCCGTATCGTTCCAGATCTCCGGGCCGGTGGTCTTCTCGTGGATCTCGGGGTTGGCCGGGTTCTTGAACTGTTGGGGGATGAAGTATTTCTTGGGATCGGAAGCGGCGATCTCCTCGGCCTTGGCAATGGCGCCTTTCATCCCCTCCGCGCCCGGCGTCAGGATCAGGTTGGCGCCCAGGG